>PDWI01003305.1_pt1 | contig 22861 bp, 19 predicted proteins | sample 1430891 | NCBI WGS metagenome assembly PDWI01 (sample SAMN01162508, study PRJNA174530) | Oral metagenome, whole genome shotgun sequencing project. | biome: Marine environment; feature: Marine mammal; material: Swab sample of the gingival sulcus; isolation source: swab sample of gingival sulcus... | reverse complement strand
AATAGGCAGAGCTGATGCGGTAGTTAAAACCCAAGATGCCATATATGTTTTCGAGTTTAAAACCAACAGTACGCCCGAAGAAGCCATTAAGCAAATAAACAGCAAAAATTATGCAATAGCCTACAAAACAGACAACAGACCAATAGTAAAAGTAGGTGTAAATTTCGATATTGAAACACGCACTTTGGGAGAATGGATAGTTGAAAACGGATAATTGACAGCGGTTTTTTGTTATTTTTTGTCTATTTCTTTCGCTATTTCATTTTCGTATTCTTTGTCATAACCAATTTGCAAAAACTCTTGAAATAAGTATTTTAATTCATTGCGTTCTTCGTGTTTTTTGTTATCCAATAAATTTAAAAATGCAATGTAATAAGCTGAAATTACTACCATTGAAATGCGAGGTATATCTTCGCGAAGAATTGTTTTGAACATGCTGAGATTCTTGGCTTGTAGTAAATTTTCAATCTTCGCATAGTCAAACTGATAATCCGTATTTTCTGTCGAAACAGGCGTTAGAAGAGAAATTAATCCGCAATTTTGAAAATATTGGCGAAGTCCGGCATAAAAAGTCGGCGAACAAAAATTAGAGAAAAAAATGGGACGTTTGGAAAAATTATCTTCTATTATTTGTAATAAAACAGCTCTTTGCGGACTGAGATATGCACGTTGTTTGGCTTTTTCGCCTTCAATTTTAGCGTGCATTCGATACGACAGCAAATCAGGGCTGACTTCCCATTGAAATACGTCAGCCGACAAATTAAACCTTTTTTTGTACGATTGAGATACAGGAATTGTTATTTCTGTTGTTTCCCATTTGAAAGGGTGTAAATCCATTATTTGCGAGTCTGTTAAACTCAAGTCTATTTTTTTCACTTTTTCCTGCAAGCCTCGTTTCAGAAATTGCACATACCACGGGCGGTCGATGTTTCCTATGGGAATAAGTGTAACGTCTTTTCTGAAATTTTCGTGTAATTGCAAGTAAGTGCAAACGTCAAAATCTGCATTTCCTGCTGCAAACAAAATGGCATTTTTCTCGCAAGTGCTCAAAATATTTCGCCCAAATTCTTTCAACCAATTCGGATAAGCTCCTTTTTCGTTCGCTAAGTTGTAAAAATAGTCTAATTTTTCAGGCTCATAATTTTGCATTGCCAGAAAAGCATTTCCGCTACACTCTGCGCCATAGAAATACTTGGCATCTCCGTAGTCGGGATTTAATGCGATGGCTTTATCCAGATACGTGAAAATCTGTTCGGAATAAGCAAAATCATATCCTTTTAGCGGACGACTATCATAGGCTTTATAATGCTTAAACCAAGCTAAATAATAGTAAATTTCGGCATCTTGAAGCTTGTTTTTTTCTGCTTGTTCCAACAAAGCAATGGCTTGAGCGTAGTGTTCGTTTTTAAATTCTTCCAACGCTCTATTTTTTAGGCTGTTTTCCTGTGCAAGGAGAATATTATTCAATAGAAAGAAAATCAGAAGTATTAACTTATTTTTTAAATCCATAGTTTATTTTTTTTACTTTTCCGAAAAAAGGCTAAATTACAAAAATATCATTTTTTATTTGGTTTTTACCGCAATTCTTTTGAATTGTTTTTTATCGACCATGTATTTTTTGTGGGCTTTTTAAACGTTCTTTTTTCTAAGGAATGCTCCACACGCCGATGTGTTTTTTCCGGACTTCCGAACAAAAAAAACTTAAACTTTAAAGAGGCTAAAAAGTTATTTTGGGGATTCGTAGCATAAAAATGATGACCTTAAAATTCGTATATATCATGAATAATACTAATTTTGTTGGGTTTTAAAACACCAAGAAAATGAAATGATTTATTATCGGACACATACAAACATGATTAAAACAAATCGGGTAATAAAGGAATTTTTTATAAAAAAACATATGACAAAAACAACAATGTTGCTATTTGGGGTATTATTTGTTGGGTTTGTATTTGGACAAGAAGCAGGAAATATAAACTACCAAAATCAAATTCAGTATTATGACAATAATATCAACATACGTTTTCCGGAAAGTTCAGACCTTTTCATTGGTGTAAAAGGACTGGCGAATGTAAAAGCTGACGCTTACGTTGCTATATTCAGTGTAACGCAAGTAGGTAAGACAACCGAAGAGGTGAACAAATTAATTAACGAAAGAATAAACAAAGCTCTTGAAACGATCAAGAAAAATCCGGAAATAGAAACCTTTGTCGATATGATTTCTTTCGTGCCTGCTTATGAATATGAAGTTGAAAAAAAAATTTTCAGTAAAAAAACGTACAATGAAATCCCTGCAGGATTTGAACTCAAAAAAAACATTCATATTAAATACTCTAATCCGGATATGCTTAATGAAATTCTTACAGCCCTTTCAAAAGCTGAAATTTATGATTTGGTTAGAGTCGATTATTTTTCAAATAAACTTGAAGCCATAAAAAAAGAACTTTCGACGAAAGCCAAAACTATTTTACAAGAAAAGCTAAAGAATTATGAAACAATCCTATCGCTGAATTTAGATTCTGTAAAAAAACAATTAACCGATGGATACAAAGTCGTTTTGCCTGTCGAAAAGTACAAATCATATCAAGCATATAGCAACTCTTCGTTGAACTTCAAAAAATCTGCAAAGCTTACACATACATACAAATCAACGACCTTGTATTACCAACCGGTTATTGATAAGGAATTTGATTTTGTCATCAATCCGATTATTCTTCAACCTGTTATTCAAGTAATGTATGATATAAAATTGAAAATAAACAGGGAAAGTAAGGCTCAAAAAATTGAAAAAAAGTATATTTTGATAACTCCAAACGGCGAGATAAAAGAATTGGATATTAAATAACTTTCGTCAATAAGTCCATACTTTTAATGAGTTGATTTATAACTTAGACAAAAAAAAGAATGAAACATGAAAAAATTAATAATTTTAGCCATTGGATATTGTTTAATAACATCTTATGTCTTTGCACAAAATTTGCTAACGCAATCTGATGTAAAAGAACAGAAATTCGGCAAACTGATATTGTATAAAGATAACAGTAACAATCTGTTAAATGGACATTATCGGATTTCAGATACTCGAGGGAATTTTATAGATGTACATTTCAATGACGGAAAAAAGAATGGCACACAAACGGATTACGATTACAAAGAACGAAAATTGTGTGAGAAATCTTTCAAAAACGGCAAAACACACGGCAAATATCAACGCTATCATCAGAACGGCAAATTAAGTGTCGAAGGCGAATTTGTAAACGGATTGCAAGAGGGAAAATGGAAATATTATGATGATAAAGGAGAATTAAAAGTTCGTGAATTTTACAAAGCAGGAAAGGCTGATGGAAAATGGTGGGCAAAAGGAAAATCAACAAATAATGCGATCGTTTATATTACAGAAAATTATAAAAACGGAGAACATCACGGGCGTTCTGAACAAAAAAATGATGATGGCAAAATAGACTGGGAACGAGAATATACAAATGACGGAAGTTATAGACACAGAGGTTATTATCCTAACGGGAAATTATGAAAATGATTTTAAAACAGGTGTTTGGAAAACTTTTGATGAAGATGACGGACATTTAATCGCTGAACACACTTATGAAAATAGTATTCTAAATGGCGCGTATAAAAGTTATAATGAAGCAAAGCGAATAAATTGGCAAGGAAATTATAAAAACGGAGAAAAAGACGGAATCTGGAAACGATATAATTTAGCAGGAGAGCTTATACAAGAGATAGATTATCAATTAGGTAGAGAAATATCGAATAAAATTTATAAATAATAAAAGCTCTGCCAATGATGTTCGGATTGTGCCTACAAGTGTGAAACTTTGAATAGATTTTCATGTTTAAGCGATAAGTTTAACAAAACTAACAACGTTGAAGTGTAAGAGGAAAGTTGTAGAATGAGAACACGTATCAGAAATTTGGCAATACTGATTTTCCCTTTTTTATTAATGGTAATCGTAAATGAATTTTTAAGACCAACAATCAAAGAAAAACCGTATTTGAAATATGGAATAACTGCGATAAATTCAGCAGATAAAATTACTGAAAAATGTTCTTGGAGATGCCATAATAATACCTTTTATTGTAAGAAAAATCACGTAAAATATTTGAAAAATTATTACGCCTATACAGATCCCATATATTTTGGAATAATCAGTTTGCTCACTAAAACAGGAAATTATGGCTTAGCAAATGTTGTTTTTTGGGTAATTATATTGCCATTATTCATTTGGATTTTGATTATCCAATCCTTGAATATTCAGGGCAAGATTCGGAAAATAAAAAAGAAACAGTCTTTGAGTGATTCAAGGCTGAAACAAAAAGGAGGAAATTAAAGGGTGAGACAAAATTTTGTGAACTTTTTGCGAAAAAGTTTGGCATTTTTTGCGCTTTAAAGCTAAAGGATAAGAGTTTTAAAAAAAACTAAACAGATGAATTATTTTATGGAATTAGGAAAGTTTATTTATGCTTACTGTACTGATTTTATCATCAATTTGGCTAATATCTTTGGGCTTTCCTATTACGAAATTAATTTTATTGTTTTCTGTGTGCTTTATCCAATTCTACTTATTGCTTCAGTTGGGTTTTATTTTACACAAAAGATACGAATAAGGAGGCATGAAATTGAACATAAGCAATAGTGGTTTATTTTCGCATTTTGAGCTTTTATCCCCAAAAAAGAGTGTAAGCTTGCTGAAAACCGTACGAAGCCTTTATCTCTTTTTCCGCCGATTATAGTTTTTATCGCCCCTTGTTTTCGGTTTTTTGTAAACTTTCTTTTTTCTAAGGTACGAGCCTCCCTGATTTGTTTTTTTATTTTTCGCTTTTTTCTCGTGAAAAGCAGCACCTCTTTCAACTTTTTTAATGTTTCTGTTCGGATTTTTCGTATCTAATAATTTTTTGGGACGTTCCTCCGGAAGCAATTCCGAGGAAACAACTACTGTTTCAGGGAATGTTCTTTCCGGAATTTTGTACGACATGAGTTGTTCAATGCCCTTTTTCGCTTCCTGATCTTTTTCTGTATATAAAAGAATTGATTTCCCTTCTTTTTCCGCTCGTCCCGTCCTGCCAATGCGATGAATATAGTTTTCCGGAAAGTTTGGCGTGTCGAAACTTATGACATGCGTAATATTTTCAATATCAAGCCCGCGCGCCATTACGTCTGTGGCAACAATAATTCTTTTTTTGCCCTCTTCAAATTGCTGAATTGAACGAATCCGATAGTTTTGTGTTTTGTTCGAGTGAATTATGCAAGTTTCTCTTCCGAACAAAGGCTCAATTTCAGCAAACAATCTGTCTGCATTTTTCTTCGTTGAAATAAAAATCAAAACCTTAGAAAAGGTCTCTTTATCTTTCAGCAAATACTTCACTAAGTTTGCTTTTGTGTAGAAATTTTTAACAGCATAGCATATTTGTGAAATATTATTCAAGCGTGTTCCGCTGACAGCGATTGATATTTTCTCAGGAGCAATAAAAAAATCATCGATTAGCGCATCTACCTCGTTGGTCATTGTTGCCGAGAACATTATATTTTGCCTGCGTTTGGGCAATAGCTCAAATATGTTTGTCAGTTGAAAACGAAAACCCAGATCGAGCATAATATCAACCTCGTCAATAACCAGTTTTTTTATGGCATTAAGTTTCAACGAGCCGCATAAAGCCAAGTCGTAAAGTCTGCCCGGCGTTGCAACAACAATATCTGCTCCTTCGGCAAGAGAAATTTTTTGTGTGTTGATATTCGTGCCTCCATAAACCCCTTTTACCCTGATAGACTTGTACTTGCTCAACGATTCCGCATCGTTTACAAGCTGCAAAACCAGTTCGCGGGTCGGAACAAGCACCAAAATGCGTGGTGCAAGCTGTGTCGAGAACTTCAGGTTTTGAAACAGCGGAAGCAAATAAGCCAAAGTCTTACCTGTTCCGGTTTGCGAAATCCCGACCATATCCTTTCCCGACGAAATCAACGGAAACGACTTTTTTTGTATCGGAGTTGGCTTTTCAAAGCCTAAATCCTCAATTGCATTAAGCAGTTGTTTTGACAGCTTAAATTCCTCGAAAGTATTCATACATTGCTGTTTTCATTTTGAATGTGCAAAGGTAATACTTTCGTTCTATTTCTCGTCTCGTTTTTGAGCTTAATTCTTCAATATCTTTGTTGAGGTTTTGTAAGATACAGACAAAAAGCTTTTTGAGAAAACACATCTAAACCTTACCTTGAGGTTAAATGCGTCCTATTATTCCAAGACCTTCGCTTGTCGGAACAAAAACACTTTTGCAAATTCATATTTCATTTGTATCTTTGCGACAAACTTAGCGTGCTTTGCGTTCATAAGCAAAAAGCCAAAGGCTACAAAAAATAAACAAATGCAACTTACGGTATATTTTGATAAAATTAATTCGGTGTTTCCTTAACTTTTCTGCACGAAGCGATGCAAAATCTTGCATTATTTTTCAGCTCATCTGTTTTTTTTATATTTAAACAAAAAAATCATAATCAAATTATAATATGTCAGACAATATTATTTTATCTAAATTAGAAGGCGTTAGCAAACGTTTTGACGAAGTTCGGGAGCTTATTACGCAACCGGATATTGCATCAGATATGAAACGCTTTGTCAAACTCAACAAGGAATACAAAGATTTAGACCCGATAATTAAGGCTTACGAAGAGTATAAATCTGTGCTTTCGACCCTTGCAGAGGCGAAAGAAATTCTTGCAGAAGAAAAAGACGAAGAACTGCGCGAGATGGCAAAAATAGAACTCGACGAATCTTCCGAAAAAATCCGGAAGATGGAAGAAGACATCAAACTGATGCTTATCCCGAAAGATCCGCAAGACAGTAAAAATGCAATGATTGAAATCCGAGCCGGAACAGGAGGCGACGAAGCCAGTATTTTTGCAGGAGATTTATTTCGCATGTATGCGAAATTTTGTGAAACAAAAAAATGGAAAATCGAAGTTTCGCGCATAAGTGAAGGCACATCAGGCGGGTATAAAGAAATTGTGTGCAATGTAAAAGGCGAAGGCGCATACGGAATACTGAAATACGAATCAGGCGTTCATCGTGTGCAGCGTGTTCCACAAACCGAAACTCAAGGGCGGGTTCACACTTCTGCCGCCTCAGTAGCGGTTTTGCCCGAAGCAGATGATTTCGACATTGAAATAAAAAACGAAGATATACGAAAAGACACCTATTGCTCGTCGGGCCCCGGAGGACAATCAGTCAATACAACTTATTCCGCAATAAGGCTTACGCACATTCCTACGAATATTGTAGTTACATGCCAAGACCAAAAATCACAGATAAAAAACCTTGCCAAAGCTATGGCTGAATTGCGAACAAGATTGTATAATCTTGAATACCAAAAATATCTTGCCTCCATTGCCTCAAAAAGGAAAACAATGGTTTCGACCGGCGACAGGTCTGCAAAAATCAGAACCTACAACTGGCCGCAAGGAAGAGTTACAGACCACAGAATAAACCTTACAATGTATAATTTACAAGGAATTGTAAATGGCGATATTCAAGAAATTATCGACAAATTACAGTTTGCGGAAAACGCAGAAAGATTAAAAGCAAGCGAAATAGACGAAGAGAAGTAAAAACTTGCTTTGTAAGGCGAGGCAAAAAAGCGAAATAAGGATTTTTTCCCTATTTCGCTTTTGGCTTTCTCACGTTTATTGATTTTTGTTCACAAAATAGATGATTGTTCCTATGATTATCAGTGCCAATAGTATTGCAAATGCAATTTTCCATGCACTATACGGTCGTTCTCCGGTAACTTCTCCGGTTCTGCCGTTTACCATAAACCTGTAAATTTTATTGTTAAACTGATAGGCACTAATCCAAAGCGGAAGCAAAATGTGTTTAAATGTTACATCGTCATACGACGTACTCATTGTGTTAATCTGCTGATGATCGCCGCCAATGTCGTTCCTTATGTCTTGCCTTATGATTGGCTCCATTTTTATTTTTGCCTTGTCGTAACCATCTTTAATGTCTATTTGGTATTTCTCTGTTTTGAATCCGCTTAGAAATTTTTCATCAAAAGGCAACAAATTTGATAAATCCCATGGTTCTAATTTGTTGATATATTTTTCAGGCAATGATTTACTTGCCACGACAAGCATATCATCGAAAAATCGGGAAACATGTCCGCTTGCCGGATACCAGCGGGTTTTTGTAACCGTTCTTGTTTCGGATTCTCCTTCATCATTCGTGTACGTTTCCGTTTCCTGATAGTCTTCGCCACGCTGTCCGGTATATTGTGTGAAAGTTTGGGCATCGTAAGTCCAATACGGAATATACATGCCTGATATTTTCCCTTTTTGGCGTGCATATTTTTTGAGCTTATTAGGGGCAAACCAAAGTTTTTTCAGCCATGTTTTATACATTTCAATTGCTTCTTTGTTTTTTACCTTAAAAGGGAGCAAGGATTTTGGCTGAATAACATTGCTTGTTGTGCCTTTTTTTACGATCAATGGCGTTCCACAAAATGCACAATCTTGTGAAACCATGTTTTCATCAAAACTTGTTTCGGCACCACATGCCTCGCATCTCACGGTTGTTACTTCTTGTTTGGGCGAAGAATCCGATACTTTACTGATAAAGTCGTAAAAATCAATTTCTTCGATTTTCTCTTTTTTTATTTCAATTTTATTTTGTGCTCCGCAATATTCACAAGCCAAACTGTCTGTGCCGGGAGCAAAGAGCAATCTTGAACCACAGTTTTTACACGTAATTTCGTGTTTTTCTGTTTTGTCTGCGTATTTTGGTTCTTCCATTTTTTTATTTGGGTAAATTAAATATAAATGCCTGAAATTTAATTATCTTATACTCCTCACGAGAGGGTTTTCTGCTCGAATTTTTCCACATCAATTTTTTGCTTGCATCGCGAAACAGCATTGGTAAATAAAGCCGCCTGATTTTCATTTGTTTAAAATTACGAAAAAGTCTTTTGTTTCAATACTTCGTCGAAAAATTGCAACTTGCTGATTGTAAGTGTTTTAAAATCCGCATCAACTTAGCTATAAAAATACTGATTATTAGCGATATAGTTTCCGATTCTTGATTTTGGAGATTCGTCTGCCGTTTTTTCCCGCGACCCTGTCAGGGTTTGAAACCCTGACAGGGTCGCGGGAAAATTTGCCTCTAACTTATTTTAACCGCAAATACCAACACAATTATAAAAAATGTCGTGTAGAGTAAATTTTTCATGAAATAGGCGGCGGAGGTGGCGGTGGCGGCGGAACAGATGAAAACAACGCCAATATTTCGGGTAAATTTTCAGCAGGCTCCCAGTTTGCCATTCCTTGTTTCCACACGAGTGTTTGTTTCGTGAGTTTGCTTGAAGCAATCATTTGTTTAAGTTGATTTGCATCAAAAGGTCCTAATCGCTGACCGGCTTCTGCAACATAAACCTGAAACGGCGGAGGTGGCGGTGGCGGCGCGTTGTGTTGTTGATGTTGTTGGTTTTGCTGATTCATATTGTTCATCATCTGGTTTGCCATTCCGAATCCCATGCCCATGCCAAGCCCGTCGCCCATTCCGCCTCCGGGATTTTTCGAGGCATTTTCCATCGCTTCTGCTGCCTGATATTGAGTGTATTGATTCATATTTCCGATAATTCCCATGCTCGATCGCTTATCCATTGCTTTTTCAACAGCCTCCGGCAAGCCAATGTTTGAGATAAGGAATTTTGTCAGCTCAATACCATATTCCATAAATTCCGGTTGAATTTTTTTATGAACAAAGTCAGACAACTCATTGTAGCTTGATGCAAAATCTAAAACCGGGATTTTACTCTCTCCAATGGCATCGGTAAATCGGGTAATAATCATGTTTTTCAATTGGTTGGTAACTTCGTATGTGTTAAATTCGTCGTCCGTGCCAACAATTTCCTTGATAAATTTAACCGGATCGGCAATTTTAATGGCATACGTTCCAAAAGCTCGTATTCTGACAACGCCAAAATCTTGATCCCTAAGCATTATCGGACTTGGTGTTCCCCATTTTTGATCCGTGAAATTTTTAGTATTCAAAAAATAAACCTCTGCCTTAAAAGGACTGTTGAAGCCATATTTCCAACCCTTTAAAGTAGAAAGAATCGGAAGATTCTGTGTTGCAAGCTCGTAGGTTCCCGGACCGAAAACATCGGCAATTTTTCCTTCGTTGATAAAAACCGCAACTTGTGTTTCTCTTACAACTAACTTTGCGCCATTTTTTATTTCGTTGCCTTGGCGCTCAAAACGATACACCATCGTGTCGTCTGAGGAGTCGAGCCATTCGATAATGTCGATTAATTCTCCTCTAATTTTGTCCCAAAATCCCATATGTAAAGTATTTTAATTTTTCCCTACAAGATACTGTTTTTTTGGAAATATTCAAAAAAACAATTTTCCTCGACAAAAATATTCAGCAAAATTCCATTATTATTTATCAGGTAATGTATTAAAAATCCGGTCGTGTTGCACAAAGTATGATAAAATTTATACATATCTAAAATTGATATAAAAGAATGTTAAAGGAAAGAATTTTAAGTGATTGTGGAGTTTTTTTTTAGAGAAGCAACAATTTTTTCTAAAAGCTCTTCGCATACGATGTCTTAAGCGATAATTATTCCCTTCGATTCCCATCGTATTCTCTTTTCCTGTTATTAAATTATCATTTTGAAATGCTTTTTGAAAACTATATCCTAAGGAAGAAGTGTTGATAAATATTTCAGCACATTGTTTTCAATTCGTTTATCAATATTCTCAAGTTTTGTTTTTTTAAATTTCGTTCCGGTAATTTTCTCAAAAAGTTCGATATATCTTTCGCTTACTTTATTCACAAAAGCCTTGTCCATTTCGGGAATTTGTTGTCCTTTTTTTCCTTGAAAATTATTTTCAATCAGCCATTCGCGCACAAATTCTTTAGAAAGTTGCTTTTGCGGCAGATTGTTTTTGAAGCGTTCTTCGTATTCTTCAAGATAGAAATATCTGGACGAGTCGGGTGTATGAATTTCGTCGATCAGATAGATTTGTCCGTTTTTCTTTCCAAACTCATATTTCGTATCGACAAGGATCAAGCCTTTTTCGGCGGCAATTTCAGTTCCGCGTCGGAACAATTCGAGAGTATATTTTTCCAAGATTTCGTATTCTTGTTTCGAGACCAGATTTTGTGCAATAATCTCTTCTTTTGAAATATCTTCATCGTGTCCGACATCGGCTTTCGTCGTTGGTGTAATTATCGGTTGCTCAAAGCGTTGATGTTCTTTCATTCCTTCGGGAAGCGGCACGCCGCAAAGCCTTCTTTTTCCTGCTTTATATTCGCGCCATGCGTGTCCGGTGAGGTAAGCACGAATGACCATTTCTACTTTGTACGGCTCAACAAAATGCCCAATGCTTACATTCGGATCGGGACTTGCAATTTTCCAATTCCGGACAATATCTGATGTTGCATCTAAAAACTTCGCAGCAATCTGGTTGAGAACCTGTCCTTTGTATGGAATCCCTGTTGGCAACACAACATCAAAAGCCGAGATTCTATCGCTTACGATCATTATCAAGTACTCATCGTCAATGTTGTAAACATCGCGTACTTTGCCCCGATAAACACTTTTTTGCCCGGGAAAATTAAATTCTGATTTTACAATCGCTTTCATTGTTCTTTTTTTTTAATTGTTACGTTCTTATTCTTTTTCTTTTTTCCGATTTACAATTACATTATCATAGGCTTTTACAATTTCCTTTACCAGCCGATGCCTGATTATGTCTTTTTCGTCGAAAAGCAGGAATTTAATTCCTTTGATTCCGCGCAGAATTTGCTGGCATTGCAGCAATCCCGAATTGTTTTTATTGGGCAAATCAATTTGCGTTACGTCGCCGGTGATGATAAATTTTGCGTTTCGCCCCATTCTTGTCAGGAACATTTTCAACTGATTTACCGTAGCGTTTTGTGCTTCATCGAGAATTACAAAGGCATTGCTGAGCGTTCTGCCTCGCATATAAGCCAGCGGCGCTATTTGCACGATTCGATCTTCGAGCATATCTTTCAGTTTTTTGGGCGGAATCATGTCATTCAGTCCGTCGTAGAGTGCTTGCAGATAAGGGTCAAGTTTTTCTTTCATGTCGCCGGGCAAAAATCCGAGACTTTCGCCTGCTTCAACAGCCGGACGGCTCAAAATTATGCGTTTCACCTCGCGATTTTTCAATGCTTTTACCGCAAGTGCTATCGCCGTGTACGTTTTTCCCGTTCCTGCCGGACCGATGGCAAACATCAAATCGTATTGCAAAGAAGCCCGCAACATGTCAATTTGAGTATGTGTCTGTGCTTTAATTATTTTTCCATTATTCCCGAAAATAATTACATTGTCATCGACATTTGAAGCTCCTTTTATTTGCGTATCACTTCCTAAAATTATATCTTCGATTTTTTCGGGCGGAAGAATATTGTAAGTATTAATGTGTTTTAGAAATTCCAGAATTTTTTTTTCAAAAAATATAATTTGCATTTCTTCGCCCAGAGCTTTGATTTCATTCCCTCGGGCAACAATTTTAAGTTTTGGAAAATATTTTTTTATTTTATCTAATTTAGAATTGTTAATTCCGTATAATTCAATCGGATCGATGTTTCCCAGAGAAATAATCTTTTCGAGCATATTTTGTAGTGTAAGATTAAAATTTAAAATTTGTAAAATAAAAATATCAGGTTGAAATTTAAAACAATTCGTTTTATAAAAAAAAATTAACTTGGTTTTTATTGTTCAAAAATTTAAAATGGCAATAATAACATTCACAACAGACTGGCTAAAAGACGATTACTATACTCCTGCTTTGCGAGGAAATGTTTTAAACAAATGTTCAAATGTGCAGATTGTACCGATTTCCACAAAAGTTGAGTCGTTTAATCTTCACGAAGCAAGTTTTATTGTAAAAAATAGTTTTGAATATTTTCCGGAGGGAACGATTCATATTATCGGCGTAAACCTCGAAAGTGAAATGAAAACCCGCTATTTGCTTATTTCGTACAAAAATCATTGGTTTTTAGGAGCAGACAACGGGATTTTCGGGCTGATTTTTGAAGAATCGCCGGACGCAATTTATCAAATTGACGAAAATAAGTATTACGCCAAAAAACTGAATACCTTTCCGGAGCTGACCCTATCGAGCGTTGCCTGCGACTTGATTAACGGGATAAAGCCCGATTCGTTTGCAACGAAAATCGAGAAATATGTAAAGAAAATAGACCTAATGCCTGCGATAGAAGAATCGATCATCGTCGGGCAGGTTATTTATATCGACTCTTATCAAAATGCGATTACAAATATCACACGCGCTTTGTTCGACAGGGTCGGGAAAAACAGAGCGTTTACAATCTACGTGAAAAGCAAACGCGACAAAATTGAGAAAATAAACAAATCGTATGGCGAAGGAACTGATGGTGAGCTTATTGCAATCTTTAATTCTTGCAATTTGCTCGAAATAGCCATGTGCAATGCCAATGCTGCCGGACTTTTTGGCTTGGATACAGACTCTTCGATTCGCATAAATTTTCACGAGCCGAAAAATACGGAAACGGAAAATAAAATGGAAATGTATTAAAAATTTGCCGCAGGAAAGTCTGCGCACGAAGGACACACGACAGCATGATTATACGGATGGAAGTTAAGCGAAAAGCTTCGGCGTAAGCAAATCGCTCATCACTAATCGCTCATCACTAATCACTTATCACTAATCACTTATCACTAATCACTTATCACTCATAAAATATAAACATATGAATACTATCGAAAAAAAGAAAGAATCGTTTGAGAAGCTATTAGATATAATGGACGAGCTTCGGGAAAAATGCCCGTGGGACAAAAAACAAAACTTTGAAAGCATCAGAACGCTGACAATCGAGGAAACTTACGAGCTTGCCGATGCTATTTTCAACAAAAACTTAAACGAAATAAAAAAAGAATTGGGCGATTTGCTCTTGCACATTGTTTTTTACTCCAAAATGGCTTCGGAACAAAAAGCTTTTGATATTGCCGATGTGATTGACAGCCTGAACGAAAAACTGATTTACAGACACCCGCACATTTTCGGCGATGTAAAAGTCAGCAATGCAACGGAAGTTGCAAACAACTGGGAAGAACTGAAACTGAAAGAAAAAGGAGGAAACAAATCCGTACTTTCCGGAATACCAAAATCCTTGCCGGCTTTGGTTAAAGCAAACCGAATACAAGACAAAGCACGCGGCGTAGGTTTCGACTGGGAAGATAAAACCCAAATCTGGGACAAAGTGATTGAAGAGTTTAAGGAACTGAAAAAAGAGGTGGAAAACAATGATAAAGACAAAATGGAAGCAGAGTTCGGCGACTTGCTGTTTGCAGTAATCAATGCTGCCCGACTTTATGGAATAAATCCGGAAAATGCACTTGAACGAACAAACCAAAAATTCACAAAACGATTCAACTATCTGGAAAAGAATACAATAAAAAAAGGACTTTCGCTCAGAGATATGAGTCTTGATGAAATGAACGAGTACTGGGAAAAAGCAAAAAAATACGACGAATATTAGCATTTATCAGGCATAAAATACATATGAGCAAATTTTTTTGATCATTTTTTGCAGGAACAATTGTTCTCTGCTCTTTTTTTTGAATTTTAACCTTAAAAAGGGAAAACCTACCACATAGTTTTTTGCCAATCTATGTGGTAGTTACCTCTTTTGGCTTTGGATATAAATCATAAATGATCAACAATCCATTGTCAAGCATCAATTCTTAATGCTTCTTTTCGCCAAAATATTTCATAAACTGAACACGCTCTAAATGAGCAGCATCTTTGCTGTTTTTTTGGCTCATCATAGCTCTGAAATCGTCAATTTTACTGTAATTGTTTTCCTCCATCCACTTGCGAAGCTCGTTAAGCATTGTTTCAATATAGCTCACACCATGTTTATAGAAAGTTGAAACAGCCTGTACGCTTGTTGCACCTGCCAATAGTTGCTTTATCATTGCTTTGGCATCATGCACACCGGTCGATGCCGAAATATCGCAACTAACCATATTCGACATAATGGCAACCCAACGCAACGACATTGCAATATCTTGCGGTGTACTTAAAATTTCGCCCGAAACAATCTTTTTCTTATCAATATCAAAGTCCGGATTGTAAAAACGATTAAACAAAACTATTCCTTCAATGGCAGTTTCAGACAGTTGCTTTATCATCTTAGCCAAATTTGAAAAATACGGGCTTATTTTCAGTGCAACGGGAATTTTAACTTGCCTTTTAATGCTGTCAGCTATATTAAAATATATTTGTTCGGTTTGCTCCGAGCTGCGCTCCATATTGGTTGGCAAAATAAAAGCATTCAATTCTATGGCATCGGCACCGACTTCTTGTATTTTCTTTGCAAAATCGACCCATTCTGTTGAAGAAATACAGTTAATACTGGCAATAACAGGTATTTTAAGCTCTTTTTTGCAGCTTTTTATCAGTTCAAGATACTTGTTTACATTCTCTTCTTTTATCTCATAATCAAGATAATCGTAGTGTTCCAAATTACTTTCATCGGCAAATACATTTTTAAGCTCATGCTCGTATTCCATTTTTATTTCTTCTTCAAATATGGACTTTAGAACCACAGCTCCTGCTCCTGCTTTTTCTATCTCTTTAATATCAGCCACTGAATTGGTTAAACCACTACTTCCTACTATTAAAGGATTTTTTAATGATAATCCCAGATATTTTATTGATAAATCAATCATTTTTTCTTCGTTTTTTGGCTATTAGCCTTTGATTTTTAGCTCTTAGCCTTTGGTTTCTGTAATAAAATTGTCAATTATTAATTGCCTTGCAGATAAGTGTGCATACCGCCTGCTGCTTTTCTTCCGTCGCCCATTGCAAGAATAACAGTTGCACCGCCTCTAACAATATCGCCGCCTGCAAAAATATCAGGTATCGACGATTGCATGGTTTCCTCGTTAACAACTATTGTTCCCCATCTGGTAACTTCCAAATCGCTTAGCGATGCTGGAATTAGCGGGTTTGGCGAAACCCCGACACTAACAATAACTGTGTCTACATCAATGTCGTATTCAGAACCTTCAATAGGTACAGGTCTTCTGCGTCCGCTGCTGTCAGGCTCGCCCAATTCCATTTTCTGAACCTTCATTCTGTTAACTCTGCCGTTGATATCTGCGTAGTATTCAAGCGGATTGGTTAAATTTAGAAACTCAACGCCTTCTTCTTTTGCGTGTTTTATTTCTTCAACTCTGGCAGGCATCTCCGCAAGCGAACGACGATATATTATCATTGCTCTTTCTGCACCTAATCGTTTGGCTGTACGCACTGCGTCCATTGCGGTATTACCACCGCCTATTACTGCAACATTTTTGCCGCTGAGAACGGGTGTGTCAAATTCAGGATTGGCAGCATTCATTAAATTAACCCTTGTAAGATACTCGTTTGATGAAAATATGCCAATGTAGTTTTCGCCGGGAATATTCATAAATCGAGGCAAACCTGCACCGCTTCCTACAAAGAAGCCTTTAAATCCTCTTGCACGCAAATCATCGAAAGATGCTGTTTTGCCCACAATAAAGTTGTTTACAAATTTAACTCCCATTTTCTTGATATTCTCAATTTCAACATCAACTATTGAGTTAGGAAGTCTAAATTCAGGTATTCCGTATTTTAACACTCCGCCTATTTCGTGTAGGGCTTCAAAAACAGTAACATCGTAACCGTAGCGTGCCATATCGGCTGCCCATGCCAAGCCCGCAGGACCAGCTCCGATAGATGCCACCTTTATACCATTGGCTTCGGCAACTTCGGGAACAGCCATTTTGCCGCTGTTTTGCTCATAATCGGCTGCAAAACGCTCTAAATAACCTATTGCAACAGGCTCTTTCTTAAAACTGAGCGTGTAAACGCATTTCGATTCGCACTGTTTCTCCTGCGGACAAACTCTACCGCAAACGGCAGGCAATGTACTTGTTTCTTTAAGAACCGATGCTGCTTCTAAAAAGCTGCCTTCTTCTATGCGTTTAATAAATTTGGGTATGTTAATACCTACCGGACATCCGCTTACGCATGTAGGCATAGGGCAATCAATACACCTTTTTGCTTCTAATAATGCTTCTTCTTTGGTTAAGCCTTTATTTACTTCAATACTGCTTTTATTTCTGACAAAAGGGTCTTCTTCTGTCATTTTAACCCTTGGAATAGCAGTTCTTTCCTTAGGTTTCATTGTAGAACGTAGTTTAACTCTCCATTCTACGGAACGTTCTTTTTTGAAATATTCTTTTGTGTTAGTCATTTCTCAAATTAGTGTTAAGGATTTGAAGATGTATTAATGCTGTAAATATTTTTCGTAAGCTGCCATTTCCTCTTTCTGATATGCTTTCAAACGCGACAACATCTCGTCAAAATCAATTTGATGAGCATCAAATTCGGGACCATCTACACAAACAAATTTTGTTTTGCCGCCCACCGTAACTCTACAAGCTCCGCACATTCCTGTACCGTCAACCATGATGGTATTTAAACTTGCCAATGTTGGTATGTCGTATTTCTTACTTGTTAATGATGCAAATTTCATCATTATTGCAGGGCCAATGGTAACAGCTAAATCTACTTTCTCTCTGTTTATTACGGTTTCCATTCCATTGGTTACCAAACCTTTATTGCCGTAAGAGCCATCGTCGGTCATTACTATAACTTCGTCGGAATACTGTCTCATTTGCTCTTCAAGTATGATAAGGTCTTTGTTGCGAGCAGCCAATACTGTTATAACTCTGTTTCCAGCCTCTTTAAAGGCTTGAACAATAGGCAAAAGCGGTGCTATACCAACTCCTCCGCCCGCTGCCAACACTGTTCCTACTTTTTCTACATGGGTGGCTTTGCCGAGAGGTCCTACCAAATCACGAATGTAATCGCCTTTGTTTAAATGAACTAATTTTGAGGACGATACACCTACTTCTTGAACTATAAGGTCTATTGTTCCTTTTTCTTTGTCAGCTCCGGCAATGGTTAAGGGTATGCGTTCGCCTTTTTCGTCTACTCGTAAAATAACAAAGTGCCCAGCCTTGCGACTTAAAGCTATATCGGGGGCTTCAACCACTAACTTTGCTACTTTTTCAGAAAAAAATTCTTTGCTAACTATTAAATTCATGGTATAATTTATTAATGTGACAATGTGTTAATGTATTAATTGTTAAATTTTTGTATAGTAAAAATACCAAGTTAATAAGTCCTTAAATAAATTTAGAACAAGACTTAAAAAGAGATGGTAAAATTAACAAAAAAAACAATTAACATCAGCAATTTTTAGTGAATTAAAGATAGAAAATAATTTGAATTCGATTTTCAAGAAGCCCTTAAATCGGAAGACCTTAGAGGAGAAAAAATTTTGTCCTTATTGCCAAACCCCAATACATGCCGAAAAAACTACATAATAATTTATTTTTTCCGAATAAAATAAGCATCTTTGTAAAAAGTAGCGTCTGATTTGTAAAGAAAAACAGGGAAATTATGGGACTTTTTCTGAAAAAACAACTTGATACGGAAACGCTAATCGGCATCTGGAAAATTGAGGAAAATTTAGATGAATTACTCAAGGAATTGTTCAAATTCGGAGTTGGAGAAAATAGCCATGATGTTTTGAGCCTGAAAAAATTTAACAGCGAAGCAAGAAAACTCGAATGGCTATCGACCAGAGTATTAACAAATCATTTGTTCGGGAAAAATACGGCAATAACACACGACAGCTTTGGCAAACCATACCTGAACAAAACAGATATGAACATCAGTATTAGCCATTCGCACGGAATGGTTGCCGTTGTACTCTCGACAAAAGAAAAAATTGGCATTGATATTGAAAAGCTCTCGGAAAAGATTGCAAAAATAGCTTTGAGGTTTCTGAATATAGAAGAATATCAGGAAATTGAAGGGGAAAATAAGATTCTGCATTTGTACCTGCATTGGTGTGCAAAAGAAACTCTTTATAAAATCCATAGCAAAAAAAATTTGACTTTTACAGAAAACTTAAAAATTTTGCCCTTTAAAGTAAGCGAACAAGGCAGCTTGCAAGGCGAAATTATTACAGAAAGTACAAACGAAAAATATGTATTACACTATTTTACCATTGACGAATATGTAGTTGTATGGGGTTCAAAATAATTTTTCAGACACAATGATTTTTGCACAATATATTTTTTTTGTGATTCGTTACATGCAAAATCCGTATTATTTGCCAAATAAAGCACGAAAGAAAGATATACTATTTTAGAACATAAAAACAAAAAATTAGACGTACTTTTAGATTCCGAAAAACTTACAGAAACATCACTAAATAAAACAATAAAAAGTTTAACAAAGGCAGAAGCCAATTTTTTTTGTCGGGAGTAATTTGCTTGCCGACTTTGTGGAGTTTGTTCTCAAATCCATAAAATAAAAAAACAGCCCGCCAAACATAGTTTCAACAAATTATATGCTTGCAACATCGGGCAAAAAAAGCATTTTACAGATAAATCTCACAAAATGAAGTATTTTTATATCGTATTATTTTTAGCTTTTCAAATCCCCTGTTTTTCACAGAGCATACAAATAGAAGCAACACAAGAGAAGCTTACTTCTGAACAGGATTTTTCCCAAACCAATGAGCCGAAAAATGCTGCACAGAGCCGAAAAAACGACAAAAAGAAAACTCGCGGAGGATATGATTTTTCTTGTCCTGCTTCGACATGTTACGGCACAAGCGTATCGTTTGAAATCAACAAAACAGAGGGAATAGATCTTGCCTTTTGGGATTTCGGCGATCCCGCATCTGTGCCGAATAACACCTCTTCGCAAATCAAAGGAGTCAGTCACAATTTTTCAAAGCCGGGCTATTACACCGTGAAACTAATTGTTTTTTTTAATGATTCTACGGAAACAATTTTTCATAACATTCGGGTAAATCGTCTTCCACAACCGAATATGGGACACAGAAGAATATATTCGACAAAACCCATTAGGCTGAATCCGGGAAACTTCAGCTCGTATCTTTGGGACGACGGAAGCACGCAACAAACAAGATATGTTCGCCAAAGCGGTTCGTATAACGTGAGCGTAAAAGATGAAAACGGCTGCACGAAAAAGCAAACAACTTATGTCAGCATTCAAAATCCGACAGTTGGATTTGAAAATATTGAAAACGACTCGCCTTACAGTTGTGCAGATACGATTTTTCTGAAAGCCTTGCAGCCGGAAAAAGCCGGCGGATATATCATGCCGGCAACCTACGGCGGATTGGCAGGCGACGAATTTTCCGGCTCGGAAAATACCGTAAACCTCTATGCCGACGACAAAAAAGCAGATTCGATAATTCTCGGAGAACTGCCCGATCTCGTTTTTTTAAACATAACTGCATGGTTTTTGAACCCAACAACCAAAGTTACACTTGAATGGGGCGATACAAAATCAAGCGGTGTTTTTCCCTATGTCTTTCACGATGCCGTGAATTTCAGGGAAATCGGGCGCGGCGAATTTAATTTTAACAATTCCTCAGAAACCGAATGGCGCGACGGAATATATTACCTCAACAAATCTTTTTCTTCACGCAAGGGAATAGCCACATTCTCAGGAAAAGGAGTTACAAACAATGGCGACGGAACAGGATATTTCACCGCTGCGGAGCATGGGGCGGGAACATATACGATAAAATATTGTTGGGACAATGAAGAGGGATTTTCCGGCTGTGCCACACAAACAATTCGGGTAGAAGCTCCTGATGCAAATGCAGGCGAAGACAAATATATTTGTAAAGGAGACACTACGCAGATTGGAGGAAACACAAACAGCGAAAAAGGGAAAAAACCGTTCATCTATCGTTGGTCGCCTTCGTTCGGATTGTCGGATCCGACAGTTGCAAATCCGATAGTAACAACAAATACAACACGCACCTACACCTTGTCGGTAACTGATGCCGACGGCGCAGGTTGTACGGCAACAGATCAGGTTACGGTCTATGTTCACGAAAATCCACAAATAGAACTTCCAACAAAACTCGAACTTTGCCAAGGAGAAACACAGCGATTAGAACCCAAAATAAACAACGAAACGCCGCAAAATTCCCACACATGGAGCGGCGACACAGCGTATTTAAGCAATACTGAAATACAATCGCCGTATTTTCATGCAAAAAAAACAGGTCAATTTGTCTATCATTATCACCTGAAAGACAAAAACAATTGCAAGACTGCCGACTCAATACGCATAGAGGTGTTTCCGAATCCGAAAAAACCAAATCTCGGAAACGATACTTTTCTGTGGAAAGGCAATAGCCTGATTCTTGATGCCGGAATTTCCCACAAATATAAATGGAACAACAATGCCGCCCTAAATACACGAAAACTGACAGTGAAAAATGCCGGAAGATATTTTGTTGATGTTTTTAACGAAGTCGGCTGCACAAACTCCGACACAATCTTTATCGCAGACTATCCTCAAATTAATATCGGCAAAACACATATTTCAGGAATCAGCTGCCACGACACGCACGACGCTAAAATTCTTGTTGAAGCAACAGGAGGAATCGGGAAATTAACATATGTCTTAAATGATACCTTAACCCAAAACGAACCGCTTTTCGAGCATCTTCCTCCCGGAAAATATACCGTTACGGTGAAAGACGAAAACAATTTTACGGTAAAAACGCAACAATATACGATTGAAGCACCTGAAGCCATAAAAATTGATGATGTGAAATTGTCAAACCTCACTTGCTATAATTACAGAGACGGGAAAATTGAGATTGAGGCTTCGGGCGGAACAGGAAAGTTGAGATATGCGTTGAACAACGGAAATTTTCAGGAATCGCCGAAATTTGCAAATCTTGATAAAGGAAAATATATCGTAAAAATTATTGACGATAATCTATGCAATTATAAAACAGACACATTCGATATTTTTGAACCAAGTCTGCTTAAAATCGACTCTATTATTCACTCGAATCTGAGTTGTTATGATAAAAATGACGGTTCGTTTAAGGTTTTTGCTTCGGGCGGAAACGGAAAGTATTCTTTCCGTATGAACGACAAGAATTTTGTTGCCGACAATACATTCCGCGACTTGTATCCCGGCACTTACAAAATCAGGATTAAAGACCATAAAGGCTGCAAATCGGCAATTGATACGCTTGTCATAAAAAACGTTCCTGCAATTATAATAGCTTCGATACAAACGAAACCAATTGATTGCTACGACAGTAAAAACGGACAAATCAGCATTCAGGCTGTTGGTGGAACAGGAAAATTACGCTATCAGTTAAACAATCTGTCGGAAAACGAAGATGGTATTTTCAACAATCTTGACGAAGGAAATTACAGGATAAAAATTACGGACTCGAACAATTGTACGAGCCTGTCGGATACTTTGCAGTTGTATAATCCGCCAAAATTAAGCATTGATTCGCTGCACATTGTCCCGATACAATGCCACGACGACAAAGGTGAGCTTGAAATTTTTGCTTCGGGCGGAAGCGGAATGTTGCATTACCAGATGAACGACAGCACATTTGTTGAAACAAAAAAATTCAAAGCTATTCACGAAGGGAAACATATTTTTGCTGTAAAAGACGGCAACAATTGCACAATCAGCTCTGCGCCGATCGAGTTTAAGAATCCTCCTTTATTGCACTTCGATTCTATTGCGATAAAACATTTAACTTGTTTTGAATCAGGAAACGGGGAAATTGCCGTAGAAGCCAAAGGAGGCACGGGAAAACTTATGTATCAGCTTAATGACACGCTTTCTTCCGAAGAAAATAGTTTCGCAAAGCTGCAAAAAGGAAATTATACAATACGCATTCAGGACGAAAACCGGTGC
>PDWI01006661.1_pt1 | contig 22869 bp, 19 predicted proteins | sample 1430891 | NCBI WGS metagenome assembly PDWI01 (sample SAMN01162508, study PRJNA174530) | Oral metagenome, whole genome shotgun sequencing project. | biome: Marine environment; feature: Marine mammal; material: Swab sample of the gingival sulcus; isolation source: swab sample of gingival sulcus... | reverse complement strand
TATATTAATAAAAAAAATAGTAGAGGTAACAAATGAAAAGAAAATTGAGTATTGCATATATGATTTTGTTGTTTATAGGATTAATATATATATTTATTTTTGAAACTATACCTAATAATGGTATAGGTTTGGTGAATTTAAGTGTTTATGGATTAATTTTTGTAATAATTGTTAATTATATAATTTCATATTTTAGAGGAAAAGGCTTAATTCCTATAAAAATATTAATTTTAATTTTGATAATGTTTATTGTTTTTATAATTGTTGGAATAGTCGAAGAGAATTTTAGTATTGATGTATTGATTGGAACAATAGTACTTTTACCGATTATTTTTATAGTTCTAAAAGAGCAAGTATTAACAGAAAAAAATAAATAAAAATTTAAATACCGAAATTTAAATGTATTTAAAATGATAAAATATTTAGAAGGCAAAAGATGAAAAATTACATTTGTATAAAACAACACGACATAACAGACTGTGGGGCGGCTTGCCTTGCAACTATATCAAAGCAATATGGTCTTAGAATACCTATAACAAAGATTAGGGAAGTAGCTGGTACTGATAAGCAAGGTACCAATGCCCTTGGTATGATTAAGGCGGCTGAAAGGCTTGGCTTTTCGGCTAAGGGAGTAAAAGGCGATAAGGAAGCCTTTTTTTCTGATTTCCCCTTACCTGCTGTTGCTCATGTTATTGTGGATGGCTCGCTTTTACACTATGTAGTCATACATAAGATTACAAAAAAACAAGTTATAATAGCTGACCCAGCTAGAGGTATAGTTAAGATGAGTCCAGATGAATTTTTTGCTATGTGGACAGGTGTGCTTATTCTTGTGACTCCGACTAATGACTTTAAAAAGGGTAAGGAAACAAAGGGCTTATTTGAGAGGTTTTTTCACCTTTTAATCCCACAAAAAAAGCTACTTATAAACATATTTTTCGCCTCTATCTTATATACTATTATAGGTATTATTGGAGCGTTTTACTTTAAGTTTTTAATTGATGATGTGATTCCTTATGGACTTGAAAAAAACTTGCATATCTTATCCATTGCAGCTATTATCCTTGTTTTATTTAAGGTCATACTTAGTGCCTTTAGAAGCTATCTCCTTATATATCTTAGTCAAAAATTAGATATTGACTTATTACTTGGCTATTATAATCACGTAATAAATCTTCCTATGAATTTTTTTGGAACTAGAAAAACAGGGGAAATAGTTTCTCGTTTTCAAGATGCGACGAAGGTTCGTGAAGCTATAAGTGGTGCTACCTTAACGCTTATGGTAGATACTCTTATGGTTATAGTAGGTGGTATAATACTCTATACTCAAAATAGCTTTATGTTTGGAATAACTTTTCTTATAGCTCTTTTATATTTTCTAATTGTCTTTTCTTTTAACAAGATATATCGAAAACAAAATAGAGAGCAAATGGAAGATAATGCAAAGCTTACTTCTTATCTAATAGAGTCGCTTAATGGCATACAGACTGTTAAGTCTTTTAATTCTGAAAAAAGAGTAAATACCGAAACAGAAAGCAGATTTATAAAGCTACTTTCTAGCATATATAAATTAAGTATTACTGGAAATACTCAGTCAGCACTTCAAGGTTTTTTAGATGGAGCTGGTGGTATAGCTATACTTTGGATAGGGGGTTGGCAAGTGCTTAGTGGCAATATTTCGCTCGGTGAAGTCATTACCTTTAACGCCTTACTAGCATACTTTTTAGGTCCTATTAAAAATCTAATAAATCTACAGCCGATGTTACAGACTGCAATAGTAGCCTCTGAAAGGCTAGGAGAAATACTTGATTTAGAGGTAGAAAAAACAGAAGATGAAGAAAAGAAAATGTCGCCAAAAGATTTAAAAGGTGATATAGACTTTAAAGATATTAGTTTTAGATATGGTACTAGAAGACTGGTTTTAGAAGATGTAAATTTAAAGATAAAATCTGGTAGCAAGGTAGCCTTTGTAGGTGAGAGTGGAAGTGGTAAAACTACCCTTATTAAGCTACTTCTTAGCCTTTATCCTTATGAAAAAGGCGAAATTTTAGTAAATGATAATAATATAAAAGACATTAAGATTGACGTTTTAAGGGAAAAAATAGCTTATGTGCCACAAGAAACCTTTTTATTTAGTGGTACAATTTATGAAAATCTTACTCTTGGGGCAGATAATCCAGATATGGAGGATGTAGTAAGGGCTGCTAAGATGGCTAACGCTCACGAATTTATAAATAAACTTCCACTTAGATATAATACAAGGTTAGAAGAAAATGGAGCCAACCTTTCTGGTGGTCAAAGGCAAAGGCTTTCTATAACGAGGGCAATGCTCATAAATCCTGATATTTTAATACTTGACGAAGCTACTAGCAACCTTGATTCTATTACGGAAAAGGCTATCGAAAGAACTATAGAAGAGTACACTGAAAATATGACTACTATAATAATCGCTCATAGGCTAAGCACTATAAAAAGATGTGATTATATCTATGTAATGGAAGATGGTAAGGTAATAGAAGAAGGTAGTCATGATTCTTTGCTTAAACAAAATGGTAGATACTATAATATGTGGAAAGAACAAGGAATAGAAAATATAGATGATATGATGGGTGATATAAATGAATGATGATTTTAAGGATATAAGAGAGATTACATATAGCAGAGAAATATATGAAGCGAAGCCAAAAGCTTTTGTATCAGCTTTTATTTATATAGTATTATTTATTTTTATCATTTCGCTTATATGGGCGTATTTTAGTGAGGTAGATATTATTGCAAGGGGTAGCGGAGTAGTTCGTCCTAATGAAAACATAAGCATGGTTAGGGTAGAGAGTGCAGGAAAACTTGAACGCATTAATGTTTATGAAGGTAAAGACGTAAAAAAAGGCGAAGTTCTTTATGTTATAGACCATAAGGCTCTTGGTTTACAAAAAGAAGAACTTGAAGAAAAATTATCTGACCTAGAACAAAAATTAAAGAGTTTAAACGAATACAAAGCTGGTATCGAAAACGGAGAGAGTTCATTTTCAGCTTCTAGTAAGTACACTGATTTTTATAAGACCAAGTACGAAAATTATAAGTCCAATTTAGATTACTTAAAGTATCAAGAAGAAAGCAATAAATTAAGTCTGGCAAAGAGCAACCAAGCTGATGATATAAAAACACAGCTATCCTCTTTGCGAAGCGATTATAGCAAGATGCTTAGTTTAGAAAGCTCTATTAAAAATGGTAAGAATTTAACCAAAGATGAACTTTATTCAAATAAGTACCAAAATTACAAGGATTTACTTGTTAAACAAGAAGCAGACATTGAGTATCTAAGTGATAGATTTGATAAAATAAGTAAACTTTACGATGCAGGAGTTGTTTCGAAGAAAGAGTATGAAGATGCCAAATATAATTTAAGTAAGAAAAAGGTTGATTTAGACAATTATAAAACTTCTTATTTGACAAGTTTACAAGAAGATATTAATTCTACTAAAAATAGTATTAGTCAATTTGAAGTTAGTTTAAGAGGGGCTAATATTACTAATGAACAATTAAGCAATGAAAAGGAAAATTCAGAAACTATAATAGAAAAGTTTAAGCTAGATAATTTACTTGCTGTTTCAGAAGAGATAGAGGAGTGTAAGAATAATATTGATAATTACAATCTTAGTCTAAAAGATATAAATATAAAAATAGAAGAAACAATTATAAGGGCACAAAGGGATGGTAAGGTTAATATCATCAGGGATGTGAGCGTTGGGGAATATATAGTAGCACAAACAGAATTAATAAATATTATACCTGAAAATGAAGCTGGATATGTTGTAGATATAGCTATTGCAAATAGTTTTGTGGCGGGTATAAAAGATAAAGACAAGGTAAAATTTAAGTTTGCTGCTCTGCCATTTAAAGAATATGGTGAGTTTACAGGTGAAATAACACAGATAAGTACAGATGCGAAAACAGATAGGATGGGTAATAGTTATTATAGGGCAAAAGCAAATTTAGACGATACTGTAGCCATGAGTTATAAAGGAGAAAAAAGAAATATTAAGGTTGGTATGACCTGTGAAGCTCATATTATAAAAGAACAAAAAAAGGTTTTATACTGGCTACTTGAAAAAATCAATTTAAGGGATTGATATTTAAGAGATATGCAGTTTAGTTAGATTATATGTAGGAAGTATTAGTATGAAAGACTTAAAAAAGATATTATTATATTTTTTAGCAATGGTAATAGGTATGATTATTTCTTATGGGATAATGCAAGATAGGCAAATGATTGCTAACGGTAGTAGTAGATTTGATTTTGTTTTAGATAATATAATTGAATTATATAGTACAATATTGTTACCGTATATTTAAAGGGCAAGTCATTTGCTCTTTTTACTTGCTTTTTTTTTCCTACGTGTTATTATGATAGTAAAATGATGGTGAAGTTTAGGAGTTTTTTATGAGTAATGCAATGAATGCATATGAAAAGGCTAGTAAAACTACAAATTTACTAGGTTCTGCATTTCAGTTTTTTAATAAGGGTAATGGGCTTATTGCCCTTAATGAAATTATTGACAATGATGATATTAAATCCGAGATTAATCTTGGATATAAGGAAATCGATACTGAAAGAATAGTTGGAACGAAAAATAAGTCTAGAACATATGGTTTTTCTAAGGATTTTATGCCTGTTTTGGATGTTAAAAGTGAGTTTGGGGCTAAGTGGATAAGGCTTTATGATTCAATAGTTGAAAAGGGTACTATTGAACCGATAAAGGTCTATGAGTATTTGCATAATTATTATGTTGAAGAAGGTAATAAGAGGGTTAGCGTTAATAAGTTTTTGGGTTCTCCTCTTATGCCAGCTTATGTAACTAGGATTGTGCCCAAGTTAGATGAAAAAAATGAAAAAATATTTGTTTACTATGAGTTTATGGAGTTTTACGATAAGATAGCTATTGATTTTATAGAGTTGAGCTGCCGAGGTTCTTATAAAAGACTTTATAAGATAATAAACGATATGAATTTTGAAGATGGTGAAGAAATTAATGAGATAAGGTATATGTATAATGCATTTAAAAAGCCTTATCTTAAAAATGGTGGAAATAAGTTGAGTATTACCGTTGGAGATGCTTTCTTAAAGTATTTAGAATTGTACGCTGATTTTAGCATAAATATTTCTAAAAATATTAGGAATATGTGGGCAGAATTTACGCTTAAAGAAGATGAAAAACTTGAGTTTGAAAATGATGAAGATGATGTAAAAACTTTTAATATACCACTTTCTAAGTATAGTTTTTCTAAGGACAAGTTGAAGATAGCCTTTGTTTACGATAAGAATCCTGAGACTTCCAACTGGACTTACTACCATGATGAAGCTAGAAAAAAATTGGAGGGTAAGTTTGGTGAAAAGTTAAAAATAGATACTTATTTTGATATAGATAAGTGTGATTCGGCTTATGAGAGTTTGGAGGATATTGCAAGCTTTAATTATGATGCGATATTTACTACGTCTACCACGCTTATGAATGATACGATTAAGGCTTCGCTTAAATATAAAAATACGAAGTTCTTAAATGCTTCAGAAAATTTTTCTTCAAAGAGTGTTAGAACATATTTTGGAAGGATGTATGAGGCTAATTATTTATTGGGTGTTCTATCGGGGCAAATGACTGAATCTAACAGGGTTGGAGTGCTTGTATCATATCCTATTCCCGAAGTAATAAGGGCGATTAATGCCTTTACCTTGGGAGCTAGGTTTGTAAACAAGGATACCAATGTTTTTGTAAAATGGATGTCTAAGGAAAGTCCTGATAAAGAAGATGTTTTAGATATTGATAAGCAGTTTGTAGAGCTCGGCTGTGACCTTGTTTGGAATAATATGGCTTGTGATATGAAGTTGAATGATGAGCTTTTTGGACTTTATAGAGTTAGTGATGAAGATGTCACAAAAATGACTTATTTGGCTAGCAATTATTGGAATTGGGAGCCGCTATACGAAGAAATAATAAAGTCTTTATTTGACGGTTCGTATTCATTTATTGCTAATTCTTGGGGGATAAATAATAAAGTGGTTTCGTATATCTGGGATATGAGACTTGGACTTGTAGATATTGATATTAATAAAGACTATTTGCCATTTGAATTAGAAAAGACAATAAACAAACTTAAGAAACTTATAAATAAAGAGGTTTTCGATATTTTTGAAGGGCCACTTAGGGATAGATTTTCAAATGAAATATTAGCTGATGGACAGGTTATATCCAAGCAAGATATCTTAGGTATGGATTATTTTGTAGAGGGTGTAATTGGTTCAATTCCTAGCATACATATATCCGATGATGGTGAAAAATTGCTTGATATTTTAGGGGTTAAGAAAAAATATTAATTTTTGTCTTTATCCATTTCTATTATTTCTATTTCGAGACAGTCGAAAGATATTTCTTCGATAAAATGGTCTCGGTAGAACTTAGTAGAAGAAAATTTTGCCATGTGTTTTGTATTATCTTCAAGCCACATAGGTACGGATAAGTTAAAATGATAGCATATTTCTTCAAGACCAATCTTAGTTAATTCGTCTTTGCTTATTATTTGATGAGATTCAAAGACGAAAGATTTTTGTATTTTGTTTTTGTTAATAATTTTACCCCATAGTCTAAACATAATGATATTGTATATAATAAGAGTCAATTTGTAAAGAGGAGAAAAGATGAAAGTAATGACAATTTTTGGAACTAGACCAGAGGCTATAAAGATGGCACCGCTTGTGCTTGAGATTGAAAAAACTGCTGGACTAGATGGAGTAGTAGTAGTTACTGCACAACATAGAGAGATGCTTGATCAGGTGTTAGAAGTTTTTGAAATCAAGCCTGACTATGACTTAAACATTATGAAGAAAGGGCAAACTTTAACTTCGATTACTACTTCTGCCTTAGAAAAATTAGATGAGATTATAAAGAAAGAGGAGCCAGACATTGTATTGGTACATGGAGATACTAGCACGACCTTTGTTGGTGCGTTGGCATCTTTTTATAATAAGGTTCCAGTAGGTCACGTGGAAGCTGGGCTTAGAACTTATGATAAGTATTCGCCTTTCCCAGAGGAGATGAATAGAGTTCTTACATCAAATATCGCCACACTAAATTTCGCACCAACACAGATTTCAAAGGATAATTTACTCAGAGAACAAATACCTGAAGAAAGTATTTTCATAACAGGAAACACTGTTATTGATGCTCTTAATACTACAATTAGGGAAAATTATATCTTTGCAAATGAAAAGTTAAATGGAATAGATAGAACTAAGAAGATAATAACTATGACTGCACACAGGAGAGAAAATTTGGGGAAACCGCTAGAAAATATTTGCGAAGCAGTGCGAGATTTAGTTCAGTCGAGAGATGATATTTTAGTAATTTATGCAGTTCATCCAAATCCACTTGTTAAAAATACTGCTGAGACTATACTTGGTGGAGTGGAAAACGTTATGCTTATTGAGCCGCTTGAACTTATGGATATGCACAATTTACTTAATATATCATACTTAGTTTTAACTGACAGTGGTGGACTTCAAGAGGAAGTTCCAGCCTTAGGTAAGCCAGTTTTGGTTCTTAGGGAAGTGACAGAAAGACCAGAAGGAGTGGAAGCTGGAACTCTAAAATTAGTTGGGGCTGATAAGGATGTTATAAAAAAAGAGACGGTGAAATTGTTGGATGATAAGGTAGAGTATGATAAGATGGCGAAGGCTACTAACCCTTATGGGGATGGGACTGCGTCGTATCAAATTTGCCAATCAATTTTGAAATGGGGACATTAGACTGTGCTAAATGGCGCCTATCGGGATTAAAATCGCACTCCCCCCAAGGGCCTGTACAGCTTAAGTATTATTCCCTTGGGAGTCGGCGATTTGTGCACCCGATATCCATCCATTTATCACAGTATAGGAGAATATTAAATGGGTTTATGAAATCCGATATTCTATCATTATATATATATAAAATTTGACTTCCGTTCTGCACATTTGCTAAAGGCAAAGGAATTAGTCTTGCGTTATTATATAAGTTGAATCAGAACGGTAGTCGGTATTAAAATCAGTAAGTAATAGATTTGCTTAGACATTCGTATAGTCAGAAAACAGTACAGCCCATTACGTTGGGCAGAGATAGAAGCCGTTAAAATAATAATAGTTGGAATCTGTACTGTTTGCAATCATTCTCCAACACAATGGGGACAACAGTTTTCGGTATGCGTTGGAAATCCGATATGATTTTGACTTTAGTATTCATTAAGTCTATTATCTTTTTCTATGCTTTCGGGCATATCGGATTTCGTTCTGCAATATTCCACTATGTAAACAAAGACTGGTATAGAACTGATATCTTTGCCTATAATACGAAGGTGGGATTTCTTCCGCTGTGTAAAGGAGACGGAAGGAAGTGATAGTGGACGCTCCAGCCGCGCTACCAAGAGTGCCAGGGGATTTGAACCCACGGTTCGCCAGAAGCGAACAACGGTGTTCGAGACCGTCACCTTAAGCCACTCGGACACTTCTCCAATGAAAAACATTATATCAAAAATAAATGTTTTATTCAATTGTAAACAGTAAATTATTTTTTAATTTATCTGTACTTGAATATTAATCTAAAGTCTTTGTTTTTTCTAAATTAAATTGTTTTTTGTGCTTTGTGTAAAACAAGACACAAAAATAAAAATCATGCAAAATAATAAAATAAAAACTCTTGATTTTTTCATAAGCTCTCTCCTAAACTTAGAATTAATTATCTGATTTGTTCTGATAGTGCTTTTATTTCTTCACTGCTAAAGTAGTATTTTTTGTTGCAAAAGTGACAAGTCATTTCTGTCTTTTCGTCTTCGTTTGCGATTTTTTCGAGTTCTTTCTTTCCTATTGTGATTAAGGCTTTTTCGACTTTTTCTTTAGTGCAATCACATTTGAAAATTTGGTGGATTTCATCCATTATATCAATTTCAAAGCCTGAACTTAGTTTTTCTATAAGTCCATCTAAGCCAGATACTAATAGGATGTCAGTTACGGAAGATATGCTTCCGATATTTTTTTCTAGTTTTGTAATAGCTTCATCTGAGCAAGATGGCATAATTTGTAAAATAAATCCACCAGCGACTTTTACAGTGTTGTCAACATCAACTAGCACACCTAGTCCAACTGCTGATGGAGTTTGTTCACTAACAGTAAAGTAGTAGGTTAAATCTTCGGCTATTTCTCCGCTTACTAGCTCAACATTTCCGTTAAAAGGCTCTTTAAGTCCTAAGTCTTTAATTACGTAAAGATTCCCAGCACCGACAGCTCCAGCAACGTCAAGTTTACCTTTTCTCTTTAACGGTATATCAACGTAGTTATTTAGTGGATAACCTTTTACCTCTCCCTTAGAGTTAGAGTTTGCAAGTATCCCTCTGATTGGACCATTTCCTTTTATGTTTAGTGTTATTAAATCTTTTTCGCCCTTCATCATTGTGCCCATTATTGCAGTAGCTGTCAAGAGTCTACCAAGAGCGGCTGTAACAACGGGGCTAGTATTATGGTTTTCTCTTGCTTTTTCTACAAGGTCAGTGCTAAGGCTAACAAAGAGCCTAAAATTCCCTTCTTTTTCTAATATTCTTATTATTTTATCCATTTTTTATCCCTTTTTACATATGAAGAAAAATCTATCATCACTTTTATTTCCTTCATCAAAATTCATATTTACATATACCTCTATGTCCTTAAAGCCTGAGTTTTTGAGGCTATTTTTTAGAAAATCGAGTTCATAAGCACGTTCGCAGTGAGTTTCAAAACTTCTCTCATAAAGTTCACTTTCTTCGTCTTTAGCAAAAATTTCTACATAATAGTAGTTTAGTTTTTTTTCTTCATCAAATTCATTTTCCCAAAGATAGAAAAAATCATCTTCACTTTCACTAAAACTATTATTTCCAAAACTTCTAAATTTATCAACTGTGTTTACATCAAAGATAAAGTAGCCACCATAATTTAAGTATTTGTAAACGCCATCAAAACAAGATAGTAAATCATTGCTATCTGTAAGGTAGTTTAGTGCATCCCCAAAAGAATAGATTACATCATAAGAGTCTATGAGTTCTATTTCACTCATAGACTGGTTTATGTATCTTATATTTAAATTTTTATCAAATGTTTTTTGCTGAGCCACGCTAAGCATTTCTACGGATAGGTCTAGCCCGCTAAGCTGATAGCCTTTTTCAGCCATCAAAATAGCCAGACTGCCACTTCCGCAACCCAAATCGAGTAGGGTTGTGGGGTGGATATCCTTGTTACGAAAAATCGTTTCTAAAAATTCTGTCATTTCATCGTATGGAAGTATGTCTAGCGCTCTATCGTAGATTTTTGAAAAGAGTGACTTATAACTAGTTTCTCCCATGACAATGTTTGTACTTCTTGCCGCTTCCACAAGGACAAGGTTCATTCCTTCCTACTTTTCTTTCTGAACGAACGAAGGTACGAGCAGCAGCTCCATCTCCATGGTTAGTTCCTGTAACCTTGGCAACTCTCTCTCTTTGTATCTTTCTCTTAGGTGGAATAGCGTACATAGAACGAACTGTTGTTGCTTGAATATTTTCAATCATTTCATCGAACATTTCAAAGCCGACAAATTTATACTCAACGAGTGGGTCTCTTTGACCGTAAGCACGAAGTGAAATACCTTGTCGCATTTGATCCATATTATCGATATGTTCCATCCATTTGCTATCGATAGACTTAAGTACAATAACTCTCTCGACTTCTCTTAATTCTTCATTATTTTCAAATTCTTTTTCTTTAGCTTCGTATAAATTTACTGCTTTTTCATACAAGAAATCAATGAACTTTTCTCTGTCAAGTGAATCCTTTTCCTTATCGCTAAGTGAAACTTTATGAATAGGTATAGTTCTGTGAAGTTCGTCAAACATTCCTACTGTATCCCATTCATCAGGATGTTCCATTCCATTTGAGTGGGCATTTACAGTCCTAGTGATTACATCTTTTAACATATTTAAGATGACTTCACGCATATCTTGTCCATCAAGAACTTTGTAACGTTCATCATAAATTATTTCACGTTGCTCATTCATTACTTTATCGTAGTCAAGCAAGTGCTTTCTTACACTGAAGTTGTTACCTTCTACTTTTTTCTGAGCATTTTCTATTGCGTTTGAAAGTATATTCGCTGCAATTGGTTCTCCATCAGGAATTCCTAGTCTTCCAATAGTATTTTTAAATCTATCAGAACCGAATAGTCTCATTAAGTCATCATCAAGAGATAGGAAGAATTTGGATTCTCCTGGGTCTCCTTGACGTCCAGAACGTCCACGTAACTGGTTATCAATACGTCTTGATTCGTGTCTTTCTGTACCGACAATTTTTAGACCTCCAGCTTCAACTACGCCTTCGCCAAGCTTGATATCGGTACCACGACCAGCCATGTTTGTAGCTATTGTAACTGCACCGAAAGCACCTGCGGCAGCAACTATTTCAGCCTCTCGTTCGTGGAATTTAGCATTCAGTACGCTGTGCTTGATTCCTTCTTTTTTAAGACATTTGCTAAGTTCTTCTGATGAGTCGATTGTAACTGTACCAACAAGAACCGGTTGTCCTTTGGCGTGAGATTCTTTAACCTCACGAACTATAGCGTTTATCTTTTCGCCATGAGTCTTGTAAACTTCATCGGCATGGTCTATACGAATTACTGGTTTGTTTGTAGGAACTGCGATAACGTCGAGTTGGTAAATTTCTCTGAATTCTTCATCTTCTGTAAGGGCAGTACCTGTCATACCGGAAAGTTTTTTGTATCTATTAAAATAATTTTGGAAGGTAATAGTTGCAAGAGTTTTGCTCTCTCTATTTACTTTTACATTTTCTTTTGCTTCTATTGCTTGGTGTAAACCATTTGAATATCTACGACCTGGCATAAGACGACCAGTAAACTCATCTACGATTATGATTTCATCATCTTTTATTACATAGTCTTTGTCTTTGAACATTGTATAGTTTGCTTGTAAGGCTATGTTTATATGGTGTAAAATCTCCATATTTGATGGATCGGAAAGGTTCTCAATTTGGAAATATTCCTCAGCTTTTTTGATACCATCAGCAGTAAGAGTAGGGTTCTTTTCTTTTTCGTCCAATACGAAGTCGCCAGTTTCTTCTATTTCTTCGTTCATAATGGCAGTTAATTTGTTAATTTCTCCTATTACTTCACCTTTTTTCAGTCTTTTTGCAAGCATTTGTGCTTGTGCGTAAAGGTGAGTTGATTTTGAACTGCTACCACTAATTATAAGGGGAGTTCTAGCCTCGTCAATTAAAATAGAGTCGACCTCATCAACTATGGCAAAGTTTAGCTGTCTTTGTACCATTTCTTTTTTGTAAATAACCATGTTATCACGAAGATAGTCAAAACCAAATTCGTTATTTGTTCCGTAAGTAATGTCAGCACCATATGCCTTTTGTCTATCTTCATTATCAAGACCATTTACTATACAACCAACGCTAAGACCTAAGAACTTGTAAACTTCGCCCATCTCAGTGGCGTCACGCTGCGCTAGGTAGTCGTTGACAGTTATTACGTGGACACCGTTTCCAGTAAGTCCGTTTAAGTAAGCTGGCATAGTAGCGGCAAGCGTTTTACCTTCACCGGTTTTCATCTCTGCAATACGTCCTTGGTGTAGAACAATACCACCGATAATTTGCACTTTATACGCTTTAAGACCTAAAACTCTAAAGGCTGCTTCTCTAACAGTTGCAAAGGCATCGAATAAAATGTCATCCGTTGTTTCTCCTTTTGCAAGTCTTTCCTTTAAGACCTTCGTCATATTTTTTAATTCTTCATCGCTCATAGCCTCGTACTTGCTTTCCAAGGCAAGAACCTTATCAGCCATAGGATTTAATTTTTTCAATTCTCTGTCGCTGTGAGTTCCAAAAATTTTGCTTATTATGCTCATTATAATTCCTTTCCACTATAAAGTGTCATGTATTTAATTGCGAAAAAAATAATAGCAAGTCAAGTTTTCGCATTACTATTATTTTAACATTCCTTATGTGCTTATTCAATTAAATATGTATTAAAAAATATGACAAATGTATATTGTTTGTCCAGTAATAATTTAAGATTAGCAAATTAAAAATTTTTTGCAAACAAAAACGAAGCCTGTATATTGTCGACTTCGTTCTTGTTTAATTATTTTTGAAAGGTACACTATAGGTGTGCGAAATTGAACACCTTATCTATAAAAATTAAATTATTTTGTGTCGTTGTTTTCTAGTGATTTTCTATATTTTTTACTTCTATCATCATACTCTGAAAGTTCTTCTAATTTCCAGTTTGGTTTACTTTCAATAGCTTCCTCAAGACCGGAGTATTTTATTCTACGTTTTAAGTGATTTACCTCAAAACTTAGTGGGTCTCGTGGTCTTGGCAAGTCAATTTTTATGCTTTCAGATAGGTGGGCGGGTCTGCCCTTTAATATGTAAATCCTATCTGAAAGTAAAATTGCTTCTTCTATGTCGTGTGTTATAAATAGCGTAGTTAGATTTATTTCTTTTATTATCTTTAAATACCAGTCATGTATATTTGACTTTGTTATGGCATCGAGGGCGCTAAAAGGCTCGTCTAATAATGCCACTTCTTTTTCAAAAAGATAGGTTCTAAGCAGAGCAGCTCTTTGCCTCATTCCACCTGAGAGCATTTTTGGATACTTTTTTTCAGTTCCTAAAAGTCCAAATTGTTCAAAGTATGGAAGGGCTTTTTCTCGTGCAGATTTTTTATCAACTCCCTTTATTATTAGAGGGAGTGAAACATTATCTAAAACGGTTTTAAATGGAAGAAGCAAGTCTTTTTGGAGCATATAACTAACATGTCCGCTTTGTCCAGTTACTTCCTTGTTGTTTATATAAACTTGCCCTTCGCTAGGTTCTAGTAAACCAGCTGCAATGTTGAAAATAGTTGACTTTCCGCCACCACTTGGACCTATTATGCTTACGATTTCGCCTTCGTCAACATAAAGGTCTATATTTTCAAGTATTTTTATATCAGGTGCATCTATAAATGCGTGTGATATATTTTTTAATTCTAACTTTGCCATAATATTTCCTATTACTCTAAGGTGAGGAGAGCCGGTAAAGGTTCGATTCTCCTTACCTTAGGTAGTCGTTGCTAAATCCAACTTCTTGTAAATCTTTATCAATAAGTTTTTGTTCAAATAGCCATGCGTAAAAAGCATCCCATCTCTTAGGGTCAATTACACCCCAACTTTCAGCGTCATCAATGTATTTAGTAGATAAGAATTTTTGACTTGCCTTGATTAGTTCTGGGTCTCCCTCAGGAGCATTTTTGATTAAAACTTCTGCTGCTTCTTCTGGATTTTCTACACAGTATTCATAACCTTTTTTGATTGCTCTCATTGCAGCTTTTGCAAGTTCTGGATTTTCGTTTAGGAAATCATTATTTGCAATGATTACAGGAGTGTAGTAGTCGAATTCTTTAACATAATCAACAAGTGGCATGAAGTTTGTTTCAACACCCATAGTTTGTGAATGTATGTAGTCCCAACCTTGGTATACAAAGATTGAGTCGAACATTCCCATTCTAAGAGCAGTTGTTGCTGCAGTTGATTCACCTGGAACTAGGCTAACATCTTCCCATTTACCGCCATCTTTTTCAACCATAAATTTGATTGTTGCATCATCGATAGGGTCTTCCCAAGTAGAGAATTTTTTGCCAGCCATATCTTTTGGTGTTTTAATTCCGCTATCTGCAAGTGCCATAATTCCACCAGTGTTGTGTTGAAGGATGGCTGCAACTGCAGTTATAGGTGTATCTTTAAGTAATCTTTTTACCATGTTTGGTTGGAAGTAAATACCGAATTCGGCTCTGCCAGAACCAACGATTACTGAAGAACTATCTTCTGCAGGCTGAACTATTTCCATTTCTATGCCTTCTTCAGCGAAATAACCTAAGTCATTAGCTACGAAGATACCAGTGTGGTTTGTATTTGGAACCCAGTCAAGAACTAGGGTTAATTTTTGCAGTTCTTTTTTCTCTGTAGCTTTTTCAGTAGTTTTTTCTTCTTTTTTCTCAGTTTTTTCTACCTTTGCTTCAGTTTTCTTTGCTTCTTCTTTTTTGCTTTCTTGTTCTGGTTTTGAGCAAGATGCAAGTGACATAATCATTACTAATGTTAGTAATAGTACTACAATTTTTTTCATGTGATTCTCCTTAATATTTTACTATTTTTTTGTGCAATACATCCACTAAAGCCATTAGCAACAGGCTTAGAGCAGATATAAAGAAAATTATTGCGAACATTTTATCTAGGGCAAAAGCTTTCCTGACTCGTGTCATATATACGCCGAGACCGTAGAATCCTCCTAGCCATTCTGAAACGACTGCAGAGATTAAAGCGTAAGAAACTGAAACTCTAAGTCCAGCGAAAAAGTAACCTACACTTGCTGGTAGTTTGACGTGTGTATACATCTGCCATTTGCTAGCCCCCATAGTTTTTAGCAGTTTTAAGCTGTCTTTATCCACTGATTTATAGCCGTCAAGTAGGGCTATAAGTATTGGAAAAAATACAGTCATAACTATCAAAAGAATTTTTGGTGCCATATAGTACCCAAGCCATATTATAAGAAGTGGAGCTATTGCGATAGTCGGAATAGTTTGGCTAATTATAATTGGTGAGTAAAAAATATCATAAAAGACTTTCGACCAGTCTAGGATTATAGACAGGACGAAGGCTAAAACTATGGCGATTCCAATTCCTAAAAATGCCTCTATCATAGTGTATTTTGTGTGATACATTATGAGAGAAAAGTCCTTTATAAAGGCGTTTATTACATCAAGTGGAGATGGTAATAAGAACCTTGGGACAATTTCTTTAACGGAAAGTAATTGCCATATTAGTAGCATGGCTACAATTATGATGTTTTTGTAGAAAAAATCTCTGATTTTTTTCAATATATCACCTTTTCTTTACCAAAAACGGGGAATAAAAAAACTCCAAAATGGAGTTAAAAAGCTAGAAGTATTGTAATAATACTAAATGTAAATCCCTACAACGGCATTATCCGACAGGTAATACGGGTATAATCTCAGCCTTTTAAGCACCCCAAATATGTTTGACATTTAAGTCGTACTTCATTATAAGTTATAATAAGTTTTTTTACAAGTAAAATAATCGTATTTTATAAAAACTTTGGGATTGTTGTTAAAATAAAAGGAACACCCATTTGAGTGTTCCAAGCTTTAAATTAATACACTATTACATTCCTTTTGGATTAGGTCCATACATATTTTCGCCTGTCTCAGAATCCTTTATGCAGAAGTAAAGTACTATAAAAGTACCAATAACTGGTATTATGTTAAGCAGTATAAACCAACCACTTTTACCAATATCATGAAGTCTTCTAATACTTACTGCTAAACTTGGAATAAATAAAGCTATACCAACTACCATTGCTATTAAGCCTACTATCATTCCTAAAGTGCTTCCGTCGCCACTTGAACCGTTTAATGCTGCTGTTAAGATATTTAATACTGTACCTATTATAGCTGTAAATACCGCAAAGTACCAGTATTCACTTCTTCTTGCTCTACCGTTAAAATTAGCATAATTTGAAAAAACGTGTTTAATTGCTTCTGTGAATCCCATTGAATTCTCCTTTTCTTTGCATTAATATACTACATGATAAGTATATCATACTATTGTAATATTGTGAAGTTATAATATTCATTATAAAAATTTATAGTGTATTCTACTCTTATATTTATGGTTGTGACCCATAATTATTTTCGAAATTTTTTGAATTACCAAGACACAATATTATTAAATACAAGGTTCCAAGGACTGGTATTATACCAACTAGCAAAAACCAACCACTTTTTCCTACATCATGTAATCTTCTTACTGATATTGAAAGTAGTGGTAAGAAAAGTCCTACTTGAGATACTATATATAAAATTGTAGTTAATATGTAAATTGTAAGCAAGTCTTCGTCATTGGGAAAGAAGTGCATTATACTTGAAAAAATTAAATTAGTTAGCAAGTAAAAAATTATAAAATGTAAAAATTCTTTACGTCCTGTACGACCATCAAAATCTGTATAATTATAAAAGGCTTTTATTACATTATTAAAAAATTTCATTATGCTGTCCTTTCTAAAAATAGATTGTGCTTGATATAATATAACAAAAGTTATAAAATTTTGTAAAAATATTGCCTGTAAATGTATTTGCCTTAACACAAAATAGTTGGGAATTTGAAAATTCAATACAGTGTTTTCACAGAGTGTACAAATGTGTTTGTTTATGCTATAATATTTTGGTATATGTAGCATAAGAAATAGTGATTATAGATGTATATTTTAAGTTGATAAATTAAAATTTGATTAATACTAGGAGGAAATTTATGGAATTATTAAAGAGTGTTTATGAAAAACTTTTGGAAAAAAATGCAGGTGAAACAGAATTTATTCAGGCTGCAACAGGAATACTGGAGTCTCTAGAGGAAGTTGCAAAGAGAAATCCTGAGTATCTTAAACAAAGTATATTTGAAAGAATTATCGAGCCAGATAGAGCAATTATGTTTAGGGTTCCTTGGGTTGATGATGAGGGTAAGGTTCGGGTTAATAGGGGATTTAGAGTTCAGTTTAATCAAGCTATTGGACCTTATAAAGGTGGACTCAGGTTCCATAATTCTGTAAATCTTAGTGTAATTAAATTTTTAGGTTTTGAGCAAATATTTAAGAATTCACTTACTACTCTTCCTATGGGTGGTGGTAAAGGTGGTTCGGACTTTGACCCTAAAGGTAAATCTGATGCTGAGGTAATGAGATTTTGTCAGAGTTTTATGAATGAGTTGTATAAGCATATTGGTGAGGACAGAGATGTTCCCGCTGGTGATATTGGAGTTGGTGCTCGTGAGATAGGATATCTTTATGGTCAATATAAAAAGTTGACGACTAGGCATGTTGGAGTTCTTACAGGAAAAGGTCTTGAATATGGTGGTTCTCTAATTAGGAAACAAGCAACAGGTTATGGTTTATGCTATTTTATGCGTTCGGCTCTTGAGGATATTAAGGGTGAAAACTTTGATGGGGCAGATGTTGTAATTTCTGGTTCAGGAAATGTTGCCATATACGCAGCGGAAAAAGCCATTGAAATGGGGGCTAAGGTTCTTGCTATGAGTGATTCTAAGGGATATATTTATGATGAAAATGGTATAGATTTAGAAAAAATGATAGATATAAAAGAGAATAGAAGAGCGAGAATTAGTGAGTACGCAAATGAAGTAGAAGGAGCTAAGTATTTTGAAGGTTCTAGGGGTATATGGACTATTCCTTGTAAGATAGCTCTCCCTTGTGCAACTCAAAATGAGATGAATTTAGAAGAAGCAAAAATTTTGCTTAAAAATGGTTGTATTGCTGTAGGTGAAGGTGCGAATATGCCTTTAACTTTAGAGGCGGAAAAATATTTAATAGAAAATGATATTGTTTTTGGACCTGGTAAGGCTGCAAATGCTGGTGGTGTTGCAACTTCTGGTTTGGAAATGAGTCAGAATGGTATGAGATATAACTGGACTGCTGAAGAAGTTGATAAGAAATTAGAAGATATAATGAAGAATATTTATAAGTCGGCTAGAGAAGCAGCGATAGAGTATGGACAGCCTAATAACTTGGTCTTAGGTGCTAATGTTGCTGGATTTATTAAGGTTGCCAACGCTATGCTAGCAATGGGAATATGAAAATAAGCGAACTCGCTAAAGAGCGATAAACCGAATAAGTACTTTTACTACGTAAAAGCCACTCACTTCGTTCGTGTCCGCATATTTTTGCGGTACCATTCAAAACTCCATTAGCAACAAGGGTCTGTACAGCACTAAGTACTATTCCCTTGTTGCTCAGTCGTTTTTCATCCGTTTCTCATCTCTTTATCAAGTTCGTGGGATTATTATATATTAGGTTTCGTAAGATTAAGAAATCCGATATTTTCAACAGTTACTAAGTTGTTTGTAGCTAGAGTTATACTTATGTGTGAAAAATATCGTAATTCCATTTATAACAGTTTTAAGGGAAAATAAGAATTAAAATAATGAAATCTGAGTTCTTGAATTTGCAAGCAAATTCTGCGACAACTTCACATCGTGAATATTGCTTTGATATTCCCGATGTTTACAATAATGTCTTTTGACATAGTTATATATGTGCTAAAAATATCGGATTTCTACATTTTATTATTTGACACACAAAAAGCTCCCAATTTTGAGAGCTTTTTTCTTGCCTTTATTTCATTTTCATAAATCGTTCTACCATGGCATCTGTTATATCTTCAAATGACATTACTAAAAGTATGTGATTTCCGTTGCTTACGACTTCTACCTTTTCTGCACCCACGCATACCCATTTAGTTGGGTCGGCATTTTTTTCTATTTCAGAACGTATTTTTTTCACATCGCTACCTTCTGGAAGCCTTAGTATTACGGCTGAGTGTGCTACGGAACTCATCATAGCTTCATTTGCTAGTGCCTCTGAACCATCTATATAATCTACAAACACATAGTTCGGATACCAGTCTTTTTCCACTATCATATTTTCAGCCATGGGCATTTCAAGATCTTCGTTTAGATTACTTATTATTTCTTCAAGGCTCATTTCGTTTAGGCTAACGCTAGAACGGTTTTCTTCTTTTGTGCTATTTGTAGTACTGTTTTCGCTTGTTTCAATAGTAGTGCCTGTGCTTGTTTTGCTAGAGCTTTCTTGTGTGCTTGTTTGTTTATTTTCTGTTTTTGAACAAGCAACCATTAATAAGCTCAATATTAAAATTGCTATAATCATATATTTTTTATTCATTTACATATCCTCGCTTTTAAATCTTTTTCTTAGACCATTATACATAACAAGTAAGATAATACCATAAAAAATTATTTAAATAAATATTACATTTTTGTGCTGGGATTTATTTTAGTATTCCGCCATTATTCCAAAGAGCTGTACTGTAAATAAAAAGCACATCCGACTTGTTGAAGGTAATGAGTTTTTCGATATTTTTGCTACTAATATACCTTATGTCGACTAAGGTTATTTTCTTATAACTGTTGACTAAGAGTGGTGCAAGAGAACTCCCAAAGCTATCCCTAAAAATAATTATTTCCTTATCATTCTTGACACTAGGATTTTCTATAAAAATTAAAGGTTTAGCACCACCTAAAAAAAAGTCGTATGGGTCTACACTAGAAAAGGCATCTTTGTCATACATCTTAATGACCTCGTTTTTATCAATTCCTGTAATCGTTAAACTATCAAAGCTGGGGCTATCAAAGTAAGCTATATTTTCGCTAGGAAAATCAAGTGCCAGTTGTCCGTAGTAGGCTCCGTAAAAATTCTCTAACTTTTCTTTTTTTGCTTCTTTGATTGGATAGAAAAATCCGTTTGTGCTTTCGGAAATTTTTTTAGCTACTTTTTCGATTTTTTCTGATGACCAGTGTGGGTCTGTTTTGTAGTAATCATCTAGTTCTAGTAGTTTCGTAATATCTATATATTTTGCGTTTTCGATTTTTTCTGAAAGTAAGTTCTCCATCTCATCTACATTTATTTTTGGTATGTTTGACACGAAGTGTGATTTATCAGGGATGATAGAATAGTAGTAAGAATTTGCCTCGGGATGATTATTTATAATGTAATTAATTCTACGCACTGCTAACTCAATTTGTTTTTTGTTAAATTCTTTGTCCAACTTAAAAATGTTATTTCGTATGTAAAAAACTTTGTTATTATCTTTTTTAGACAGTATTTTAAAACTAGAAAAAGATTTTATTTTCCTCATTTCATCCCTTAATGGGAATTGGTCTAAGAGATATTTTTCATAATTTGGGAAATACCTTTTATCAAAGACTTTTTTAACAGTAAAATTAGGCTTTTTCATTAATTTTCTTCGCTCGAATTTTGATACATCTTTATCTTCTTTTAATAACAACATAGTCATAAAGGCTAATATAATAGATGAAATTAATATAACAAGGGATGTTTTTTTGAATTTTTCCATTTTTTCTCCTATTAAAATCTAAAATATAAGAATGGGTTGAAGCTTCCATCTATTATGTACGCAGTGGATAGTACAATTAAGGTAGTAAGTAGTATTGGTTCGAATATGCTTAGTGCAATTTTTCCGATTTTAGTATGCTTTATTTTTTCGCATCCTATTTTTAGGATAGGTGTTGCAAAAATAAAAGATAATATAAAAACTATTGCGTAAGAGCTTATATAATATTTTGCGCTCAACGATAAAAATGGTAATCCGCTTAGTGAAAAAATTCCTATGAACTTTTCACTTATTTCTGTTATTGACTCGCTGTCAAATATTACAAAGCTAAGAACAACTATTACTATTAAGTAGATGTGTCGTATAATGCTAGGTAATTTTTCTAGCCATTTACCAATTATAAATTTTTCTAATATGAGAAGCACTCCAAAGTATAGTCCCCAAAGGATGAAGTTAAAGGAAGCGCCATGCCATAATCCTGTCGCTGTCCAAACAACTGTTATGTTTATTAATTGCCTGAATTTGCTTTTTTTATTTCCGCCAAGTGGTATGTATAAATAGTCTCTAAACCATTTTCCAAGAGTCATATGCCAACGTCTCCAAAACTCTGTTATGCTCTTAGAAATATAAGGATAATTGAAATTTTCGGGGAAGTTAAATCCTAAAATTTTGCCTAGCCCTATTGCCATGTTTGAGTAGCCTGCGAAGTCAAAGTATATTTGTAGAGAAAAGGCTATGGCGTATGCCCAGAAAAATACGGTAGATTTGTCATTAGTGGATTTGAAAATTTCGATAAATTCACCCAAGCTATTTGCTATTAAAACTTTTTGAGCGAGTCCTATTACAAATCGTTTTATTCCTAAATAATAAGAGTCTAAGTTACAAGTTCTGTTTTTTAATTCGCTTTCTATATCCGAGTATCTAACGATAGGACCAGCTATTAGCTGTGGGAACATTGAAACAAAGGTAGCAAAAGTAAAGAAATTTTTCTCAGGGATTACTTCGCCTCTATAAACGTCGATTGAATAGCTCATAGTTTGGAAAGTAAAAAAGCTTATGCCTATTGGTAGCGGTATGTGGGTGAGTGGAAGTCTAGTCCCAAAGCAAATATTAAATAAAGAGATAAATAAGTCTAAATATTTAAAGAAAAATAGCATGGATAAGTTTATTATTATTGAAGAAATAAGTGCTATTTTCGCCTTATTCGTATTTTTGTGTTTTTGAATATAAAGACTATGGTAGTAGTCTGATATAGATGAAAATATTAGAAGTATCACATAAATAGGTTCGCCGAAAAAGTAGAATGCTATGCTTAATATTAGTAAAACATAGTTTCTATATTTTTTGGGGCATGTAAAATAAAGTGAAAAAGCTATCGGTAAAAAAATGTAAAGAAAGCTTATACTAGAAAATAACATCAAAACTCCTCTTGTCTTTTTTCTTGTTTTTATATATAATTATAACACTAAAATTGAAAGTTATTAGATTATTTTTCTTTTGTTTTATGAATTTATAAGCATATTAAAGCCTTTATATAGGCGTTTTGATATTTTTTCAGAAAAAAACAAAAAAACTGTTGACATATTATATATATGTGGTATTATATTATATGTTCGCTCGAGAAATTAGGCGGCAGTTGCAAATTTTATAATTTGTGAACTTTGACAAAAAAATATACATGGAGGGGTTCCCGAGTGGCCAAAGGGGGCAGACTGTAAATCTGTTGCGATATGCTTCGAAGGTTCGAATCCTTCTCCCTCCATTTTAATGTGCAATGCCGTGCCGAAGTGGCGGAACTGGTAGACGCACAGGACTTAAAATCCTGCGACCC
>PDWI01003300.1_pt1 | contig 22892 bp, 22 predicted proteins | sample 1430891 | NCBI WGS metagenome assembly PDWI01 (sample SAMN01162508, study PRJNA174530) | Oral metagenome, whole genome shotgun sequencing project. | biome: Marine environment; feature: Marine mammal; material: Swab sample of the gingival sulcus; isolation source: swab sample of gingival sulcus... | reverse complement strand
GGCTATTGTTGTGTCGTCCTTTCGGACTTGGGCGTTGGGTTTCGTGGGCGGTCTAGTCCGCTTGCCGGACGGCATAATAGTAGCCCACAATGTAGCAAACGCGGAATTGTGGGATTATTGGATGTTGGGGTTTGCGGGTGTATTTTTTTGTGGGGAGGTTTTGTTGTTGGGGGTTTATGAAATTTTGTGGGGGATTTTGGAAAAAAAAGGGCGGATTCGGTGTTTTTTTGTCGTCGTTTTCCCACGATTGACATCGTGGGCTATTGTTGTGTCGTCCTTTCGGACTTGGGCGTTGGGTTTCGTGGGTGGTCTAGTCCGCTTGCCGGACGGCATAATAGTAGCCCACAATGTAGCAAACTCGGAATTGTGGGATGTTGGATGTGGGGGGGGTGTTGTTGTTTTTTTATGAAATTTTGTGGAGATTTTAGGAAAAGGAGCAGATTCGGTGTTTTTTTTGTAATCCCCGCATTTCGCCGTTGGCTGCATGCGGGGCAACCGATATGTCATCGTTACGCGATTTTTTTGGCGTGGAAAATGACATTAGGCTTGACCTTGTGGTAGCTTCTAACAATGTTTAAGGTAATCTTTTAGCTTTCTTCGTTCTACACGGCTACATTGTATTCTCTAAGCGCATCATTTAGCGAAGTTTTACGATTTGTAGAATGTTTGCGTTTCCCGATTATAAGTGCAGCAGGCACATTATATTCTCCCGCAGGGAATTTTTTTGTAACACTTCCCGGAATAACCACCGAACGTTCAGGAACAAAGCCTTTGTACTCACAAGCTTCGCTACCCGAAACATCAATAATTTTAGTAGAACCCGTAATAACAACATTTGCTCCTAACACCGCTTCTTTTTTTATATGAACACCCTCAACAACTATTGAGCGCGAACCAATAAAACAGTCATCTTCAATAATTACAGGGCTGGCTTGCACAGGCTCTAAAACACCGCCAATACCAACACCTCCACTTAAATGTACGCGTTTGCCAATTTGCGCACACGAACCCACCGTAGCCCATGTATCTACCATTGTTCCTTCATCTACATAAGCACCTATATTAATGTAAGACGGCATCATTATAACGCCCGATGCTATATATGCACCATATCTTGCCACTGCGTGGGGTACTACTCTAATACCCAAATCATTATAGCCCTGTTTTAAATCTATTTTATCATGAAATTCCATTATTCCGGCGTTTGTTTTTTTCATTGTCTGAATAGGAAAATACATAATAATTGCTTTTTTTACCCACTCATTAATCCGCCAAGTTCCTTCATGGGGTTCAGCAACTCGTAGCTTGCCTTTGTCCACAAGTTCCACTACATTTCTAATTATTTCTTGCGATTTTGGCTCCGATAACATGTCTCTATTAAGCCATATTTCATTTATAATATCTTTCATTATGTTTATCTTTTATAATTTGTTAAAATAAGTGTATTGCGAACTTAAAGTATTGTTTATTAGGGATTTATCATTTTAAAGCGACAAATAAAACTATCAAGTCTAAGAATAACTATATCAGAAAGCTCGATGTTTTTATTTGGATTATAGAAAATGAAATTAATACGATATTTACGTCAATCATTGTTTTGTTATTTAGTCATTGTAATGTGGTGATTTAATAATTAGAGACCCCAAAGATTAAAAAAACTTTGGGGTCTCTAATAACAGCTTGTAACCATTTACTCTTCAATATGTTATATCGGATTTCTAAACTTTAAACTCTCAGTTTATTTTGCATAATTTACTGACCTTGTTTCGCGAATAACCGTAATTTTAATCTGCCCCGGATAGGTCATTTCATTTTGTATCTTTTGTGCTATATTATACGACAAACTTTCTATATCTTTGTCCGAAACGCTTTCGCTGCCAACAATTACGCGCAATTCTCTTCCTGCCTGAATAGCATAAGTTTTGGTAACTCCGGGATAAGATAATGCTAAATCTTCTAAGTTTTTAAGTCTTTTTATGTAAGATTCGGCAATTTCGCGTCTTGCGCCCGGACGCGCTCCCGAAATGGCATCGCACACTTGTATTATTGGCGAAATCATACTCGTCATTTCCATTTCATCGTGATGCGCTCCAATTGCATTGCAAACATCAGGCTTTTCTTTATAGCGTTCAGCCAATTTCATTCCATACATGGCATGAGAAAGGTCGGTTTCCTCCTCAGGCACTTTGCCAATATCGTGTAGCAAACCCGCTCGCTTGGCTACTTTGGGGTTTAATCCCAATTCAGAAGCCATAATTGCACATAAATTAGCAGTTTCGCGCGAGTGTTGCAACAAATTCTGACCGTAAGATGAACGATATTTCATTCTACCTACCATTTTCACAAGCTCAGAGTGTAAACCGTGTATTCCTAAATCAATGCAAGTGCGTTTACCAATTTCGATAATTTCTTCTTCAATTCTGCGACGTGTGCGATTTACAACCTCTTCAATTCTGGCGGGGTGTATTCTTCCGTCTGTAACTAATTGGTGCAACGAAAGTCGAGCAATTTCGCGCCTCACAGGGTCGAAAGCCGATAAAACAATAGCTTCCGGTGTATCATCTACAATAATTTCTACGCCCGTAGCCGATTCGAGCGCACGAATATTGCGCCCCTCTCTACCAATTATACGTCCCTTTATTTCATCACTTTCTATGTGAAAAACTGTTACAGCATTTTCAACGGCAGTTTCGGCACCAACACGCTGAATTGTTTTTATAACAATATTTTTGGCTTTTTCGTTGGCAGTGGTTTTTGCTTCTTCCATTATGTCGCTGATATACGACATTGCTTCTGTTCTAGCTTCTTCTTTCAACGATTCTACCATTTGAGCTTTGGCTTCTTGCGCCGAAATTCCTGCAATGTTTTCTAATTTGGCAACTTGCGCCTTTAAAGTTTTGTCTAATTCAGCATTCCGTTTTTCAACCAATTCAAGTTGATTGGAAATGTTTTTCTTTATGCTATCAACTTCTTTGCGTTTTATTTCAACCTCTCGTTGTTTTTTAAACAACTCGTCTCTTTTATGATTTAGCGTTGCCTCTTTTTGCTTCTGTTTATTTTCTAAAACTGCTAATTTCGATTTTCTTTCAGCAACATACTTATCATTTTCTTCTTTTAATTGAAGAAATTTCTCCTTTGCTTGTAATTCTTTTTCTTTTTTGATGACCTGAGCTTCCGTTTCTGCTTCTTTTATTATGCTATCAGCCTTACTGGTTAATCCCTTTATTTTAAAATAATAGGCTATTGCACCTCCCGCAATAAATGCCACTAACCCTACAACTACAATGTATATGTATTCCATTATCTATTCAAATTTATTCATTAAAAAACCCGCATTTATTTCTCTCTTATTTAGAAAACCCCTGTTAAGACATGGGAAGAGCCGCCTCATTACTTCAAACGTCCAACGTTTTTACCCAAAGGTAAAAAAATACATAAATGTATTTAAGGCCTGTTCTACATAATCAGAGCTAAACTCTAATAATTTAAAGTGTTGAGCTTTCAAATACTAAAAGAAAAAATGCGGGTATGATATATCAATAAAAACCCTTTTACATTTCTACATGCAAAATATATTTTTATGAACTTTCCAAATTATATTTATCTATATGGCTTAATAGCATTTCATTTAATTCGCTTAAATTATTAACTACCGGAGTCTGGTCTATTTCCTCCTCCATAAGTAAATAGTTTGTTGCAAAATGCAATGAAACCATAGCCAAAAAATCTTGTTCTGAAATGTCTTTAAAGGTTTGTTTGTATTTTACCAACTTTTCATTTATCATTTTTGCAGCTTTTCTATACCTTTCCTCATCTTCGCGCCGCACTTTTAGTGGATAAATTTTGTCAGCAACAATAACCTTTATTGACAATTTATCTTCCATTATTAATTGTATATCTTATATAATTTTTATTTCGCTTACTGCTTATTGTGTGTGAAATTATATTTCATTATAAAAATCACACATTATTTATTTAGTAGCGAAATACATTTATCTACCTCTCGCACTATTCTGTTGAGCTTAATTTTTGCATCATGCGATTCTACATTAGATGCAGCAATTACTTTTGCTATTTTCAACGATTCGTATCTATTATTTAACTCTTCGTATAATCTATCTTTTTCTCTAATCGTTTCAAGCAAATCGTCGATTTTTTTTCTTAATTCAACGTTTTCATCTTGTGAATTAGAATGCAGAAGCATGACTTTTTCTAAATTTTTGCTCAGTTGCTCTATTAATTTTTCTACTTCTTGTGTCATATCAACTTGGATACAAAGCTAAGATATTTTTATAATGTTGCCAATTTTTTTTTACTTTTTTTCAAAAAAAAAATCTTTAATTTTACTAAATTATTGATATAAAACTATATACATTTTTCATATAATTATAATATTTTAATATAAAAATTGAAATTTTCTTGTTTTTAATACAATTTTTTGCGTTTATTATTCAATCTGAATTTAATATTTGAAGTGATTTAAACTGTTTTTTGAATGATTAAAAGATATTATTGCTTTGAGTTGAAAATTTTTAAGCTATTAGCCTTTGGAATTTAGCCATTAGCTTTTGTAAAAAGACGAAGTCTTTTTACAATTAAATTATCTTGCCGAAGGCAAAAAAAAGCCAAAAGCTAACAGCCAAAAGCACTTAAAAAATGTAGAATTATGCGCAAAAACATGACATAAGTTATAAAAAAAGTTTAAATAACTTCATTTTTAACATTTTATAAATGCAAAAAACTTCTAAGAAACGGTGAATTTACCAATTTTCTAACACTTCGGGAACAAAATAAATCTTACATTTTCTTCTTACAAGATGGTCTTTAAAATCAGTGATAACAATTTCTACTGTATTTTCGCCTTTTTTTAATTTTAAATCAAATTTGAAAGGCATATTACAATCGCTTTCACTATCTGAAGCATCATGTTTGCTAATTTTATCTTTATAAAGATTATCATTAAAATATAATTGTATATTTTTTAAGTTATTTTTTGCTGATATGCAAAAATTAAATGGATAAATAGGCTGTATTGTACTCGATACTGAATCTTGCTGAAAACCAATTGCCGAAAGGTCGTTGTTTTTATATTTTAAAACTGCAATATCCCAACTTTTGCCTTTTTCAATTGATGTGCCAACTAAAACCAAACTATTGTCTCGTGTTTCAATTATTTTATTCACATAATCACGACTTTGTCTCTTAAAAACCTCTGTCCACAACACAGTACTATCTGCATCTAATTTGGTAACTGCAAAATCAGACGATTTATCATTGCCACTACTTGAAAAACCTGCTACAACAATGCCATTATCGTAGGTTTCATGAATGGTAGTAGCCTCGTCCCAAGCTCCCCAATCAATCTTTTTGGACCATATCATTTCCCCGTCTTTGTCTAATTTTAGCAACACAATATCCCTATTTATAAGCGATTTGTTTCGCGTGTATCCTGCTACGTATATTGCGCTACTGTCTGATGCTTCCATTAGCGATGTTCCATAGTTCCACAAATCAATATCGTATGTTTTATTCCAAATTTCTTTGCCGTCAGCACCCAGTTTCACTACCCATAATGACGAATGAATGTCGCTTCCTGTTACCTGTGTTTCGCCGCACATAATTAATTCCTTGTCATAAGTTTCAATAATATCATGGGCGTAATCTAAGTTGGTTTCTCCTAATGATGCGTCCCATATCAATTCGCCTTCTTCATCTACTTTTATAATCCAAGCATCTGTGTCTTCAAAACCTACGTGTTTTGTTCCTGCTGCCACAATACAGCTGTCGCTTGTAATAGTCATACTGCTTGCACTTTCGTCGTTTTCTTCGTCGCCAAACTGTTTATCCCATAATTTTTCGCCACTTTTATCAACTCGCAATATCCAGAAATCGCTGTTAGGATTAAATGCGTCTGAGCAATAGCCAACCATAACAATGCTGGAATCTTTGTATATTTTTAAATCATTTGCTTCTGATCTTGGCATTTGTTTGTAGGTTTTGCCAAAGGAGGACTTGCCATTGGGCTGCACTTTCATTAGCCAAATATGCTTTTCTTGCGTTTTTTTATACCCGCATATTAGCAAATCGCCATTTGCAAGCTCTACTACGCTGTTGGCTTTGTCTTCGCCATCGCCGCCGTAGGTTTTTGCCCAATTAAAATCGTATTGACCGCTGGAATTAGTAACAAAAAAAAATACTAATAAAAATGATAAATATATGTGAAATAATTTTTTCAAAATATTGATAAATTATAGGGTTAAAATATGTTAATACTCCGTTCAATTAGCAATGAGTAATGAATAACTAACAATTATATCGCTGATAATAAGGATTTTGTATAATAAAAAGTCCGTTTTACAAAACATTAATTATAAGCCAATTACAAAAATGTAACAGAGTATTGATTCTAATACTTTTGTGAAAACACGGGTAAGTTCTGTAATGTGTTGATTATCAGTATCATAATTGTTAATTACTCATTGTTAATTGCTAATTGAACGAAGTGTTGAATATGTAGAAAATAACAAAAAATTTGCCATTAAAAAAGAAACTCCAAGTTGTGCAAAAGTAGTATATTATATTATAAATTTGTTATATTTTTTTTAGTTTTGCTAATATTTGTTACATTGCAGCCTCAAAAAACTTAAATTTACATTTGTGGCGATAAATATTAGCTACTTAAAAACATATATTAAATATTGATATACAATATGTTACAAATAAATTCAAATAGTGTAGAACAAACCAAAGCAATTGCTAAAAACATAGCCGATATTTTTGATATAGGCGATTTAATTATTTTAGATGGTAGCATGGGTGCCGGCAAAACTCATTTTGTACAAGGAATTTTGCAGGCTTATGATTATCAAAACAAGGTTATAAGTCCCACGTTTAATATTGCCAATTTTTACGAAACCGACAGCGTAACTGTTTTACACCTTGATTTATACAGACTTGAAAGCATAGAAGAGTTTGACGATTTAGGTATCATTGAATATTTTGAAACTTCGATAGTTTTCATGGAATGGGGCAAAAAAATAGCCGATAATTTTGATGAATATTTGCTAATATCAATCGAACACGATGAAAATGAAGATAATATGCGACAAATAAATTTCTTGGCAAAAGGGAAAAAATATGAAGAAAAATTGAAGGCAATATCTGGGGAATTGAAAATTGAGAGTTGAGAATGAGGCTTGCGCATGTTCAAGTTTCGCTATGTTAATTGAGGGGGATTTCCACAAAGATTTGGTAGTCAGGTTTTTGTATAGATATAACAGAGTGCTTAATTAACATATTATCTCATTAAAAATTACAAAATTATCACATTATTATAATTTTATATAAAAAATGCTAACATTAGGTATTACAACATCATCAGGACAATTTGCGGTAGTTATAAGCCGCGCCGATGAAATAATATATATTGACAAAAGCGTGAATTTAGCTCAAAAAAGGGAGCTGTTCGTTATTTTAAAGGAGGCTTTGGATAAATTAGACAAAAACGTGCAAGATATTTCGGAAATAATCGTGGATATAGGACCCGGCGGCACAAGCAGCGTTCGCACGGGGGTTTCGTTTGCCAATGCGCTGGCTTACGGGCTTGTACGGTCTGTTAGTCCTGTTTCGTCTTTTGAGCTGATAGGGCTTGAAATATGGCAAAAATATAATTTGCCGTCAATAATTACAGCAAAATCAATCAAAAATAATGCTTTTATTGCCTATTTCAACAATAATAGATTGGAAAAAATGATATACGGCAAAATATCGGAAGTGCTTGATGATTTGATAGATAGTAATGAATTTTATGTTGCAGGTGCGCATCAAGATTTAATTTGCGAACTTGCCGGCAAGGATTACACAGTGAATAAAAGTGGTATTTTACGCGCTAAACCGGAGGTGATTATTGCAAACCGAGAAAGATTTATAAGTAAAAAATTAACATTTCCGGATATTGCCATACCTATAACTGAACAAAATATACACGTTTAGAGGTGCAGGATTAAAAAAAGCAGGTTGTGTGCAAAATGTGTTGAAACCTTATATAAATTGTAAAAAAATGACAGAAAATATAAAAAAAATAGTAGAATGTTTAGAAAACGGAGGCGTGGCATTGTTGCCCACCGACACGATTTATGGTTTGGCGGCAAGTCCGAAATTTCCGCAAGCAGTTGATAAAATTTACGACCTAAAATTGCGACCCAAAAACATGTTTCTGCCAATTATGGTAGCAAATGCCGAGCAATTAGAAAATTTGAACCTCGAAGTGAATGAAAATGCGCGTAAATTGTTGAACTCCAAATTTGTGCCCGGAGCTTTATCGCTTGTTTTGGGTTTTAACGATGAAAAACGCGAAAATTGGTTGGCTAGCAGAGACGAAATTGCCATAAGAATACCGAACGATACAGAATTGTTGAAAGTGTTGGAGCAAACAGGAGCATTATTGGTAACAAGTGCCAATAAACATGGAAATCCGAACACGCAAGACACTGTGGACGAAATACTTGCAGAATTGAACGGAACTCCTGACATTGTAATCGACAAGGGAATTAAAAACGATGAAATAGCATCAACAATAGTGAATTGTAGAAAAAATCCACCCACAATTGAACGACAAGGAAGCGTAACTGCATCGGAAATAAAAAATATTGTAGAAAAAACATTAGCGTAAGCAAAATTACTAACTAAAAATAAATGAGCGACATAATATTAGGAATAGAAACATCTTGCGACGATACGGCGGTTGCTTTTGTTGATGAAAATGGCAAAGTTTTATCATCAATGGTTTCATCGCAAATAAAAATACACGAAGAATTTGGCGGAATATTCCCCGAACATGCGGCGCGTGCGCATATTAACACGATATTGCCAACCATTACGGCAAGTTTGAAAAAAATAGACGTAATGGAACACAATATAAAAGCAATCGGGGTAACGCGCGGACCCGGATTAATCGGTTCGTTGCTTGTGGGAACCAACACGGCGGCGGCTTTGGGCATGGCTTGGAACAAACCTGTTTATGGCATTAATCATTTGCGCGGACATTTGCGCAGTGCCGACCTTGATGAACAACGTGTTAAATATCCGGCTACGGTGTTGCTCGTTTCGGGCGGACACACATTTTTGGCATACATGAAAAATAAATCTGATATTGAAATATTGGGCACTACGCGCGATGATTCGGTGGGCGAAACCTATGACAAAGTGGGTAGAATGTTGGGCTTGCCTTATCCGGGTGGTCCGGCGGTTGATAAATTGGCTAAAAATGGCAAATCTACTATTGATTTTCCGCGTCCGATGCTGCACGAGAAGCTTGAATTTTCGTTTTCGGGCTTAAAATCGGCAGTGGCGCGCTATATGACAACCAACACAGAATTAGATACTTACGAAAATATAGCATCATCTTTTGTGGATGCTGCAATGGACGTATTGATGACCAAAGCAAAAAAAGCATTAAAGCAAAATCGTTCTAAATCGTTTGTGATAGTTGGCGGTGTGGCAGCCAGTCCGCAGCTGAGAGAAAAGGCTTTGGAATTGAGCAACAAAATGCAAGTGGAATTGTGTTTGCCGCCCCTTAAATGGGCAACCGATAATGCCGCAATGATTGCTCTTGCAACTTGGGATTATATAAAATTAGGAATACATAAACCCGCTGTGCCGCAATTGCAATTATCAATACAAGATTTCTAAAATTTATGATAAACCTCTTTGAAATATTATTTTTCATTGAGGTTTCATTTTATTTTTCAAACATTGTAAGTTGGGGCACTTGCTCTAATAACTGCAATTCTGATAAATATTGGTAAAACAATTTTATAGCTTTAAATTTATCTTCATTTAGCTCAAAATCAATGTATTGTGTGAGATATTTTTTTAGGTCTATATTGTTGTTTTGTGTTTTGGTATGATATTTTGCAATGGCTGCGTCAATATTTTCTAAACCAAATTTTAGCGATTGATTAAAAGTAGAAATTACATTGGCATCAATTTTTTTATTGGCAACCCAAGCCGCAAACACAAAAGGCAAATTCGTCATTTTTGTCCACTCTTCGGACAGGTCGAATACATATTTGAATTTTTCGTGTAGATGAAACGCGCGGTCGCCAATGACCACACCGGCGGTTTTTCCTTTTATGTTGTTCTCAAATCCCACACTTGCATTAATCCATTGCGGCTGAATATTCCAATATTTGTTAGCCAACACTTTTACCAAATTCACAGAGGTTCGCGATTGATAATCGAGGTAGATTTGCTGTATTTCATCTAAGGCTACATCGCTCACCAACAACACTGTATGAACCTTGCCATTTGCACCAATGCAATAATCGGATACTAAATTAGCCATCGGCACATGAGGAATGGAAGCCACAGGTATTAATGCTATATCTGTCTTGTTATCAATTAGTTGCTTGGCACATTCAGCCGGTATTTTTTGCTCAAATTCGTAATTGCCCGATTGCAGATAATGTTTTATACCATATAAAAAAGGCAAAGTATTAAGGTATGAAACTGCTGTAATTTTTATTTTATTCATTTTTAATATTTTTACTATTTTGCTGAATAAATATCGGCTTTGTGCAGGGCAATTGTGGCTGCTACTACGGCTACAATCGACACAAACAAAGACAAAAAAACACTAAGAACCGGCACCAAAAGAAACAGCGAAAATACTGTGCCATTGCCAATTGCCAACCACTTGTGTTGTCTTACAATTTTTACACTTTGTCTAACATTGAGCTGATGACGTTCGTTGCTGAAATCAATAAACGAAAATCCGTAGAAATAAGCCGAAATTAAAAACACAACAAACGCAGCAAGTAATCCAATAATGGGGATAAATCCTAATAAAAACATTAGAAATAAAAGAATTAACTCTAAAAACATATTGCGCAACGAAATTAAAATTCCGCGTATAATATCTTTTAGCATTTGGGCAAAATTTGCTTTATATTCTTCGCCTGTGAGAATTTTTTCGGTTTTTTCTGATAAATACGACAGCAAAGGCGACATTAAAATAATAACAATGTAACCCGATGTGTAAGCAAATATTACAAATGCTAATATACTCATTATTAGATTTATACTGCCGGTTAATAAACCTCCCAAAAATGAATTTTCATCAATCCCAATTGAATTTGTTACCATTTGGTCGATATATTCTGACAGTTGCCCAAACAAAACTTGTCCGCTTGCAACAAACGCCAATGTAAGAGCTATGGGAACTAAAAATGTCCATGCCAATTGGTTTTTGAAAATAAAAACTAAGGCATCGGAGTAGGTTTTTATTCCTGTGAAAAATTGTTTTGAAGAAGTCATTATAATTGAGAATTGAGAATTGAAAATTTGAAATTTTCCAATTAATGCTTAATAATACGCTGTTGTTTCGTAATTCGTAATTTGTAATTCAACAAAGTTTTTCTACGAAAAGACTCCACAAATATTAGTAATTTGTGAAGTCTTTTTTATTAATTTTCTAATTTTATTTTTCAATAAATTTATTGATTATCGCGTCGGTGTCATATTCGCCGGCTTTTAATTTTTTAGCCACTTCGCTAAATGCTTTTATTGTCCTATCCACATGTTCTAGCGTGTGAACTGCGGTAGGAATAATTCGTAGCATAATAGTTCCTTTTGGCACAACAGGATAAACAACAATTGAAGTGAAAATGCTGTAATTTTCGCGCAAATCGAGCAACACGTTTGTTCCTTGTTGAACGCTTCCCTCGAAAAATACCGGAGTAACCGGCGATTCTGTTTTGCCCAAATTGAAACCTGCTTCGCGCAATCCTTTTTGCAAAGCGCGTACAATTGTCCACAAATTATCTCTAAATTCAGAGCGGGTTCTTATTAATTCTAAGCGTTTTAGTGAACCTGCAACTATTGGCATTGGCAACGATTTTGCAAAAATTTGCGAACGCATATTATATTGTAAATAGTCAATAATTTCTTTTTTGCCGGCTACAAATGCTCCAATTCCAGCCATAGCTTTGGCAAAAGTTCCAAAATAAAGGTCGATTTTGTCTTGAACCCCAAAATGCTCGCCTGTTCCGGCACCGGTTTTTCCCATTGTTCCGAAACCGTGTGCATCATCAACAAACAAACGGAAATTGTATTTGTCTTTGAAATCGGTAATCACTTTTAAATTACCCAAGTCGCCTTCCATGCCGAACACACCTTCGGTAATTACTAAAATTCCGCCGCCGGTTTTGTTTGCCAATTTTGAGGCACGCTCCATTTGTTTTGCAAAACTTTCCATGTCGTTGTGTTGGAATACAAATCGTTTTCCGATGTGTAATCTAAGTCCGTCGAGGATACATGCGTGAGAATCAGAGTCGTAAACCACTACATCGTGTCGTCCTAAGATAGAATCCAAGATTGATACAACACCCTGATAACCAAAGTTTAGCAAATATGCACGCTCTTTGCCTACATAGTCGGCAAGTTCTTCTTCCAATTTTTCGTGTAGGCTGGTTTGTCCGCTCATCATTCGCGCTCCCATCGGATATGCCAATCCCCATTCTTTGGCGGCATCGGCGTCGGCTTTTCTCACTTCGGGGTGATTTGCCAAACCTAAATAGTTGTTCAAACTCCAATTTAATACTTCCTTTCCTCTAAAAGTCATCATCGGAGCTATTTCGCCTTCCAATTTTGGAAACATATAATATCCGTGTCCTACTGCTTGATATTTTCCAAGGTCTGACTTGGTCATGTTTAAATTGTCAAAAAGATCTTTATTAGCCATAATTTTAAATTAAATTTAATGAATAATTAATGATATGCTACTTTTATATTTTTTGTTAGAATTTATAACGATGGTTTTACAGTAGCTCAATATGGCGACAAAAGTAAATAGAATTATGGATAGTTTAAAAAAAATGCATTTTTTTTTAAACTACACTACATTTTTTTTTTGCAATCTTACTTCTGTTTGCATTGCTTTTGTTGTAAGTTCTTATGCCTTTGGATTTTAGCTTTTAGCCCTTAGTTTTTGTGGAAAATTGTAAATATCTTAAATTCGGCTACTAATACTTGATATTATAAAATAAAAACCCCGCCAATTATAAAAAATCGGCGAGGTTTCCTTACAAATTTATGTTGTGTTTCTTTTGTTCCAAATCAGTTTTTGCTACATATCGCTACTTTCCAACTGAAAAATGTCTTCTAATCTAACATCAAAATAGTGTGCAATTTTAAGTGCTAATGTTGTAGATGGAACAAATTTACCTGTTTCAATAGCATGTATTGTTTGCCTTGATACTTTAATGTTTTTTGCCAATTCCGCTTGTGTAATTTTGTGTCTGGCTCTTTCTACTCTTATTGTATTATTCATTTTAATATGTGTTAAAAGGTTAGTGTAATAATTCTATAACAAAAGGTGTGCCTAATCTTTGTGCAGTTGAAAAATATCGCTAAAATCAACTCCAAAATAATCGGCAATTTTTAGTGCTAACATTGCTGATGGAACAAATTTTCCTGTTTCAATCGAATGTATTGTCTGGCGCGAAACATTTAATTCTTTTGCAAGCGTTGCTTGTGTTATGTTCTTTTTTGCACGCTCTACTCTTATTAAGTTGTCTATTCTGTAATCACTCATTTTCTTTTATTTTTTAATTAATATTATTTGATGAGTAATGTTTCAAAAAGTGTACCAAAATAAATGTTTTTTATTAAATTGTATGATATATTTTTAAAATAATCTAAATTTGATGTACTTTTTTATCATTCTAAATTACACCTTAATGTATGTTATTGCATTTTAAATAATAAACTGATAATAAAAACGTTAAGTGATGGGGGGCTGCCTTATTATTGCAAAATAATAATTTATTTATAAATTATGAAGTTGAAATTTAATTGATGGTGTAATTTATTGATTTTTAAATATTTAAAGCTTGAATTTAAGTCGTAAATTTATTACACCAAATAAAATATTGTATATTTGCACATGTGAATTTAGCATATACAATTTAGTTTAAATATAAAAAACATACGTGAATTATGCGAACACTCACAATTTTTATTATAATTACATTTTTCTCCTTATCAAGTTGTATAACTACCGTTTCGTTGATTACGAAGAAACCTCAAAAATATAATGGCAAACGTGTTGTTGTATTAGGCAAGGTTATTAACTCTTTGGATTTGAAAGATATACAGGTTTTTGCAATCAAAAGTGGAAAGAAGCATATAGAAGTGGTAACACCTAATTACTTGCCTTGGGTTGGCGAATGGGTTTTGGTGAAAGGTAAGGTTATAATAAATTATAAATATAGAAGATCTAAATTTTTAGTAATTAAAGAGGAGAAAAAGAGGTCGAAAAAAATTAAAATCAAAAAGAATAAAGAAAAAAAACTGAATTAATTTGTAAATTTTGTTTAATTAATTCCCGCATTTCGCCGTTGGCTGCATACGGGGCAACCGGTAGTTCATCGCTACGCGATTTTTTGGTCGTGCAAAAAGCTATTAGGTTTTATCTCGTGTAATGCAATGTAATGCGGGGATTGATGAAAATTAAATGCGGGGGAATTTTATTGTTGGAAAAAAATATCGGATTTGATGTTTTTTTTTTAGTCAGTAATCAACACAATTTCAATTTCTGTGATTTGTTTGAGTTTTTTGTCGTTTGTTATGAATTTGTTGCAATCATTGTAAATTGCAGTGGCTAATTGTAAGGCATCAGGTGTTCTAAGAAATTGGTATTTTGCTCTTAGCTCGGCTGTACTCTCAGCAATATTTATATCAATATTTTTAATATCACATTCAAGGTCGTTTAATAAATTTAAAAATTCTGTTATTGCTTTTTTATTATTTATTGTCTTAGGTTTTACACAATATTCAGCATAAGTTATAACGCTTGTCAAAAATTGTGTGTTTGCATTTAATCCACCAAAAACTCGTTTTGTCTTATCGGTTAAAACTTCATTATATTCTAACAAATATACGAAAGGTGCTGTATCAATAAATGTTCTATTAAAATTCTCTGTCATCTTCTCTTAATCTATTAACATAAATTTGTGCATCTTCGTTCCATATATTACTGACTGCGCCTGTATATTTATCTAATATTTCTACAATGTTTTTTTGCGACTTAGCAACATTTTCAAGTGGGGCGTTAAAATCATCAGCCATAACAAATGTATCTGTCGGGAAAACTCCTAATTCCCTTTTATCTTGTTTTACTACCTTAATATCGTCCTTGTAATGAGATAAGTTAGCAAATTCTTTGCTTTTTTCTTTGTCCTCTTGCGGCAAACTATTTTCGATAAAAATATCAAAACTATATTTTTCTTTGGCTAATACTTGTAGTTGCAGTAAATATTCCAAGAAATCATGTTTGCTAAGTTGTTGTATTTGAGGGTCTATTGTCATAATGTTAGGGCTTACAAAGTAAATTAACTGACTTAATTCTAACTATTTTTCCTGAAAAATATAGTTCTTATTTACATCATAATTCTGTGTTTGGAACGACAAATTTACGAATTTTATTTTGAAAATGGAAGTTTTTACATTAAAATTTGATTGAAATATAGAAAAATTGTAAATTTGCAAAACAAAAATCAATATAAAAAATATAATTTTTTTTCTTTGTGTAACTTGGTGGAATTACTTTGTGCAACTTAGTGGTTTTTAACTTATTTTTAACCATAAAGTTTCTCAAAGTTTTTTTTACCTTTGGGAGCCGGAAACATTACAAAAATATAAACCAATGAAAACAAAATTAATTACAATTATCCTTTTAATATCACTAAATTTAAACATTTTTAAACCAGAAAATAGGAATTTCCATCCTATTCATCTTTCGTTTACCACGATAGAATATTTTGATAAGCAAAAAGAATATAAAATTCTATTTAAAATTTTTGCCGATGATTTCGAGTTAATTTTGAATAAAATATATAATAAAAACCTGAAATTATCTGAAAAAAAATGGGAAAAATCATATCTAAAACCAATAAATTCCTACATTAAAAATAATTTTAAATTAACAGATAATAAGGATAAAGAAATCGTGTTAAAATTTGAAAATCAAGAGTTTAAAGAACAAGCAATATACCTATATTATAAGGCAAAACATAAAACTGATGTAGGAAAATTTCGTGTTTTTAATAAAATAATGTTAGATTTGTACCCTGACCAGAAGAATTTATTGATATTTGTTTTCGAGGGCGAAACAAAAGCATTAAAATTTAAACACAACGATACAACAAAAGAAATAGACTTTTAAAATGCGTAGAATTATCATTATAAATATAGTAATAATATTGGCAATATTGCTGCAAATTGCCACAAACGATTGCTTTGCCACACACAATCGTGCCGGCGAAATTACATACGAACAAAAAGGCGAATACACCTACGAAATTACACTTGTAACGTACACTCTAAAAGGTGCGCCTGCCGACCGCGAATATTTAGATATTCAATTTGGCGATGGCACTTTTGCCAATGTTCGCCGCTATGAAAAAGTTACTATTTCTTCCGACCAAACTTATTATCGCAACAAATATCGAGTGGTGCACAAATACCCCGGAGCAGGTCAATATATAATTTCGATGGAAGACCCAAACCGAAACGAAGGCGTGCAAAATATACCCGGCTCGTTGTATATAAAATTTGCAGTAAAAACAGTGTTGAATATAAACCCGAATTTGGGCGCAAACAACACTCCGGTAATGCTAAATGCGCCCATTGACAAGGCGGCAAGAGGGCAAGTTTTCATTCACAACCCCAATGCCTACGACCCCGATGGCGACAGTATTTCGTATAAAATGGCGGTTTGCTTGGGAGACGATGCCAAACCTATCGAAGATTTTACGCTTCCCAAAGCCGAAGTTAGCATAACGGTTGATTCTATTTCAGGAGATTTAATTTGGAATTATCCCAATGACTTGGGAATTTATAATGTAGCAATAGAAATTGAGGAATGGCGCAACGGTGTGAAAATAGGCAGCATAATCCGCGATATGCAAATAGAGGTGGTAGAAACCGATAATTTGCCACCCCGAATAGCTAAAATTCCCGATTATTGCGTAGAAGCCGATTCGCTGCTTGCTTTTGATGTGAAAGCATACGATGAAGGCGAAAAAATACGCCTCAGTTCGAGCGGCGGAGTGTATGAATTTGATGAAAATCCGGCGATTTTTCAAAGTGCTACCGGAAGAGATAGCGTAATTTCTCACTTTTCGTGGCAAACAGTTTGTTCGCACATCAGACGACAGCCTTATTTGGTTATTTTTAAGGCAGAAGATAATAATCCCGACCAAATACTGGTGGACTACGAAAATGTTAATATACGGGTTGTTACGCCTGCTCCCAAAGAGCTGCAATTAGAACCAACGAACAGCACTATTTTGGTAAAATGGAAGTCGCCGAATTGCGATAAAGTGAAAGGTTATAAAATTTACCGAAAAAATAGAGCAAGTTATTTTAAACCCGATAGTTGTCAATTGGGTGTGCCCGAATATCTTGGTTATAAATTAATTGGCACAGTGGAAGGTGGCGACAGAACACAATTTATTGATAATGACGATGGTTATGGTTTGTCGCAAGGTTTTTCGTATTGCTATATGGTGGTTGCCTATTCGGCAGATGGAGCGGAAAGTTACGCATCGGAGGAAATTTGCACGGAAATGGCAAAAGGCTCGCCTATTATGCTTAAAACCAGCGTATCGACTACCGATAGTAAAAACGGTGCAATTCATTTGAAATGGCTCGAACCATTAGAGTTCGATTCGGTTTCAAATCCGGGACCTTACAGGTATGAGCTTTATGCTTCAAATGATTTATACGGAGCTTCGTTTAAGCAAATAGCAGTTGTAAATGGCTTACACAATGTGAGTTATATTGATACAAATTATAATACATTGAAAAATCCGCGCATTTATAAAATGGGACTTTTCAATTATGATGCAATTGGCAAAAATTGGAATTTAATAGGTGTTCCGGGGCGTGCCGCAAGTTTGTTTATCGAACTATTTTCAAAAGATAATAGCGTGAAAATAAAAATTAATGAAAATGTGCCTTGGGAGAACCAAAAATATGTAATTTTCAGAAAAAAAGAAACCGAAACGAAGTTTAGTATTATCGACACTACCGCTGAAAAAACTTTTGTAGATGCTCCTTTGGAAATAGGCAAAAAATATTGCTACAAAGTGAAAAGTATTGGCGAATATGGTTTATCAGAATTGCCAAGTCCTCTGTATAATTTCTCACAAGAGGCTTGTATTCAGAATATTGACACTGTGCCACCTTGCACACCAAACTTGCAAGTAAAAAATAATTGCGACAGCTTGCGCAATGAATTGGTTTGGCAAAACCCGAACAATAGTTGCGCTAACGATGTGGCGAAATACAATATTTATTATCAAAATAAAACAGAGGGAAAGTTGGAATTAATAAAAACTATTGAAAAGCCCAACGACACCACTTTTTGGCATTATCCGAAGCAGCAACTTGGTGCTTGCTACGTGGTTACAGCCGTTGATATGTCGGGCAATGAAAGCGATAAACGACCGCTGATGTGTGCCGATTATTGCGGATATTATACTTTGCCCAACACTTTTAGTCCGAATGGCGATGGAATAAATGATTTTTTCAAACCTTATCCGTTCAGCGGGGTTGATAAGGTTGATATGAAAATATACAGCCGTTGGGGTGCTTTGGTTTTTCAAACCGACGACCCGCAAATAAAATGGGACGGCAGAAATATGACGACAAAACAAATAGTGTCAAGCGGAGTTTACTATTATGTTTGCGATGTGTGGGAAAATCGCTTGTCGGGCATGGAAGTTAGAAATATGTCGGGATTTATTCATGTATTTTCAGGCAAAGGAGGAGTGCCGACTGATTAAATTCTTTAAAAATTACGAATAGTAAAACAATTCTCAATTAATTTATGAAGAACTATATAATAATAGCAATTATAATATTTTTTTACAGCCAATCGTATGCGCAAAGCAATAAATTTGTGATGGCAAAAATAGCTTTTGACAATAAAAATTATGAAAAAGCTGAAATTTTGGTTGATGATTATTGCCAAAAATACGAAAACGATAAAAAAGCAATATTTTTACGTAGTAATATTAAATTAGAATTAAAAAAATACGAAAAAGCATTGGCAAATTTATCGAAATTAAAACCAAATTTTGCACCTAATATTTTATTATTAAAAGCAAGAGCTAATGCAGGTTTGAATAATAATGATTTAGCTATCAAACAATTAGATGAATATTTATCATCAAGAAAAAAAGAGCCTGAACCGATAATAATGTCTTATCCTGAATTTGCAAAACTAAAAAAAACGGAGGAATGGACGCAAATATGGAAAAACGAACGATATTCGCGAAAAGAGCAATCGTTGAACAATGTTTTTTATGCTTTAAAAACAAAAAAATATGCAGAAGCTAATGACAGATTAGATGAGTTTTTGAGCAAATATAAAACACATTCATACGCACATTATTTGAAGTCTAAGTTGTTGTATAAGGATAAAAAATATCGCGAGGCACTTAAACATGCCGAGCAATCGGTAGAAAAAGATGATAAATCAATTGAATATAAGCAGCTTAAAGCCAAATGTTTAACAAAGTTGAAAAAAACACGCAAAGCTATTGCATTATTTAATGTGATTATTGCAAAAGATTCTGTATATTTGCAGGCTTACAAAGGCAGAGCCGAAGCCTATATGAATAGCAACGAACACGAAAAGGCTGAAAATGATATTGCGAAATATCGCAAATATTATCCTGATGAAATAGAGGCTAAGTTGTTGAATGCTAAGATAAATGACAAAGGTGGCGATTATTTGGGTGCAATAAAAAATTATGGTCAATTAATAAAGGAAAATCCTGCCGAAGCTGAATATTTTATTGGCAGAGCCGATGCTTATTTAAAAACAAAAACTTATAAATATGCACTTCGCGACTATTCTATGGCATTGGATATAAATCCGAAAAAAATATATGCTTACAAACAAAAAGCATTGATATACAAACAATTAGGCAATACTAAAAAAGCATGTTCGGAGTGGAAATATGCCGCTCAAATGGGCGATATGAAAAGCATTGATAATTTGAAAAAGTATTGCGGAGGCGTGGGTAATTGAGAGTTGAAAATTTAGGACACAATAATAAAGACTTCAAAGGTTGTAAATAACTTTTGGGTTTTGAAAAATTAAATAATTAATATGAATTAAAAATTAAAAATTTAATTAGGGCTTTTTTATAAAACTCAAAAGACCTTTTAATTTTCCAATAAATTAACTGCAAAGAACGCCAATTCCCCTCTTGTGGAAGCGTATTTGTGGTGAAAAAATATTGGAAAAACTTAAGTTCTTAAATATTTTATTTTTTATAAAAAAGCTATGTTTTTACTTTTTAACTTTTAATTCGAATGATTAACGCATTATAATAAGGTATGAAAAAAATAATAAACACAGACAAAGCTCCGCAAGCGATTGGTCCTTATAGTCAAGCGGTGGAAGTAGGAAATACTTTGTATATATCGGGGCAAGTGCCAATAAATCCTGAAAGTGGCAAAGTGGAGGCAAGTAGCATTGAGGAACAAACCTTGCAAGTTATGAAAAACATTGAGGCTATACTCGCAGAAGCCGGTTATGAATTTGCCGATGTGGTGAAATCGACCTGCTTGTTGAGCGATATGGCTAATTTTAAGGCAATGAACGAGGTTTATGCCAAATATTATCCAACTAATCCGCCCGCGCGAGCAGCTTTTGCAGTGAAAGAATTGCCACTCGGAGTGCTTGTAGAAATTGAAACTGTGGCTTGTAAATAGCCTATGGTGGATACCATAATCTTGAATTACTTAATAACACGCGAATAAATAGCGTGTTGTTACGTTTTGATTATCAGACACTTTATTCTACACGACTTTTTTTTGCAATCTTGTTTATGTTTATATTCCTCTTTGTTGTAAGTTTTATGCCTTTGGCTTTTGGGAAAAACTTTGTTTTTTCCGATTAATATGTAATTTACGAAGGCAACAAACAAAGGCTAATAGCCAACAGCATTTTTAAATATAAACACAATGATAAAAAATGTCGTGTAGAATACAAATATTTAAGAAAACTTGACGGACTATTGAATTAATTACAACAAACAAAAAATACAAACAGTTATAAATTATGACGTGCAATACAACCCAAGAAACTGTAAAACAGATATTTAAAGAGTTTTTAGAAAAAAAAGGACATAGAAAAACACCCGAACGATTTGCAATATTAGATGAAATATACAGCCGAGACGGTCATTTTGACGTTGAATCGTTGTATGTGTTTATGAAAAACAAAAAATATAGAGTTAGTAGGGCAACTTTATACAACACTATCGAGCTACTTTTAGAGTGTAATTTGGTTATAAAGCATCAATTTGGGAAAAATATTGCCCAATTTGAAAAAGCGCATGCCTGCGGACAACACGACCATATTATTTGCACGCAATGTGGTTCTGTATCAGAATTTTGCGACCCTCGAATATACGAAATTCAAAGAAGTACATCTACTTTGCTAAATTTTGATGTGCAATATCACTCGTTGTATTTTTATGGACTTTGCGAAAAATGCAAAGCCAAAAATATGAAAAATAAAGAGTAAAAATTGGCAAAATTTTGACACAAAATACTAAGTTCGCTCTAAATTTAGGTGGAATTTTGAAAGATAACGATTTGCCAACCAAAATAATTATTTGCTTAAATTAAAATTTTTGTAGATTTTTGCCCGCTTTTTTTATAATTGAACTCATTGCAACAGTTCGTTCAATTACGAATTATAAATTACGAATTACGAGATAATGCCTTGATAAATAGAACGTTATAAAATTTATATAATGTTTTATTAAGTTCTGATTATCATGTGTTTATAAAAAATTAACGGATTGTTGTCATTAAATATTAGAATTAAATAAAAAAATTGTGAGAAGACGAAAATACAAAAATTTACCAACATTTGAAAAAGTAGAAATTACAGATTTAGCAGCCGAAGGCAAAGCCATTGCCAAAGTAAAACAACGCGAAGAAGATGAAAATAGCATCGTAATTTTTGTTACGGGTTGTGTGCCGGGCGATGTTGTAGATGTGAAAATCAACAAAAAAAGCAAGAGCTTTATGGAGGGATATCCTACTGTATATCACACGCTTTCGTCGCTTAGAATTGATGCACAATGTTCTCATTTTGGCACTTGCGGAGGTTGTAAGTGGCAGAGTTTGCCCTACGATTTGCAGTTGAAATATAAGCAAAAACAGGTGGAAGACCAACTGACGCGTATAGGTAAAATTAATTTGCCGCAAGCCGACAAGATAATGCCCTCGCCTGATGAATATTATTACCGAAATAAATTAGAATTTACATTTTCAAACAAAAGGTGGCTCACAAAAGATGAAATAGATACCGAAGAAAAACTGGATATGAACGCTTTGGGTTTTCATATTCCGGGCAAATTCGATAAAATTCTTGATGTTGAACATTGTTATTTGCAAAAAAAACCGTCGAACGATATTCGACTTTTTGTAAAAAAAATAGCACAAGAGAACAATATGAGTTTCTACGATGTGAGAAACGAAAGTGGTTTTTTGCGCAATATTATAATCCGCAGTTCTTCAACGGGCGATTTAATGGTTATTGTCATCTTTTTTTATGATGATAAGCGAAAACGCAATATTTTATTGGACGCATTGCAGCAGGAATTTCCTGAAATTAGCTCGCTGATGTATGTTATAAATCCAAAAAAAAACGATAGCATTAGCGATTTAACGGCAAAATTGCACAGTGGCAAAGACCATATTTTTGAACAAATGGAAAATTTAAGGTTTAAAATTGGTCCAAAATCATTCTATCAAACTAATTCGGAGCAAGCGTATAATCTTTATTCATTAGCAAA
>PDWI01003299.1_pt1 | contig 22897 bp, 24 predicted proteins | sample 1430891 | NCBI WGS metagenome assembly PDWI01 (sample SAMN01162508, study PRJNA174530) | Oral metagenome, whole genome shotgun sequencing project. | biome: Marine environment; feature: Marine mammal; material: Swab sample of the gingival sulcus; isolation source: swab sample of gingival sulcus... | reverse complement strand
CAAGCGATACAAGGACTTGTCCAAGGAATCCAAGACAAAAAACATATTCAGACCTTGCTCGGAGCGACAGGAACAGGAAAGACCTTCACGATCGCGAATGTAATCCAAGAAGTCCAAAAACCAACCTTACTCATCTCACACAACAAAACCCTTGCCGCCCAGTTGGCAACCGAGTTGAAAGGATTTTTCCCTGATAATGCCGTGCATTATTTTGTTTCCTATTTTGACTATTACCAGCCAGAATCTTACCTCCCTGCTCAATGAGTATATATTGAAAAAGAAGCAACCATAAACCAAGAAATCGAAAGATATAGATTGGGTTCATTGGCATCATTATTGACCAGAAAAGATGTCATCGTTGTTGCTTCCGTGTCTTCCCTTTACGGTCTAGGAGAAAAAGATTATTTTCTAGAGATGAGTTTTGGACTGAAAATTGGACAAAAATATGATTTTCAAGAAATCAAAAAACAGCTCCTCAAAATGCAATATAAACCCGTCCACACCAGCGTGGAACACGGAATGTTTGCATTCAAGGGAGAAAGATTAGATATCTATCCAAGTACCGAAAATAGACTCCGAAGCTGTTATTTTGACGAGGATATGCTAGAAATGATAGAAATCAGAGATTTCACCACTATGCAAGTGAAAGAAGTCATCAGAAGCGGTTCACTCCTTGTGTGGCCTGCAACCCAATTTTTACAAGATACCACAAATATCGAACAAATTTTAGCAGATATAGATGCAGAAAAAGAACAGCAAGTGAAATATTTCACCGATCGTAAACAACTTGTCGAAGCCGAGAGAATCAAAAAGAGGGTGGAGTATGATATCAGAATGATCAGAGAAACAGGGTTTATCAACTGAATAGAAAACTATTCGAGATATTTTGATCAGAGAAAACCCTGAGAAGCCCCAAATACGATTTTTGATTACTTCCCAGAGGATATGCTCTTGATTATCGATGAATCTCATATGACTATACCTCAACTGAGAGCTATGCCCCAAGCCGATGCTTCCAGAAAAGCCAACCTTGTGCGTCATGGATTTAGACTTCCATCAGCCGAAGACCATAGACCCGTAGGCTTTACTGAATTGGAAACCATGCTTGGACGAAATGAGATGAGTTCGGAGGAAGAGTGGGTGAAAGCTGAATGTTGAAATCAAACTCACCCTAACGTAGATTACCTCTGCAATCAATACCACCGCGTCCTCCAAAAACTCAAACCCCAAGCAAATACCGTATTCCTTTCCGCGACCCCAGCACAGTATGAATTAGAACTTTCAAAAAACATTGTGCAACAAATTATTAGACCAACGGGATTGTTAGATCCGATTACCTATGTCTACCCAAAAACCGTAGATTACGACTATTTGCAAGACTCCCTTGAAAAATTGCTAGAAAAGAAACCGTATTTAGCAGAATTTTTAGATTGATATACCTTGAAGTGAGGAGTTGATGGGGTGAAAGAGGTGTTTGAGTAGAAGGGAATTAAGCATAACAATAAAAAAACTAATATAACTACTCCCCCATTTCAATTTGCATTTTCTCTACTTTTTCGTATAGTATCACGCAGACACTTTTCGTGCTATTTTTATGTTGAGATAAAAAAATATCATAATGGATTTTGACCCAAGTAAAGATTATTATAAAATTTTAGGAGTGAGTGAGAATGCTGATGATACAGAAATCAAGAAAGCATTTAGAACAGCAGCCGTAAAGCACCACCCTGACAGATGAGGAGACAAAACAAAATTTCAAGAAATGAATGAAGCGTATCAAGTTATCGGAGATAAACAGAAAAGACAACAATATGATGCATACAGAAAATGAGGTTTTTCTGGTGGGTTTTGAGGTTGAGGATTCTGATGAGGAGGTCAATTTGGTGGATTCTCTGGATGAGGGTTTGATTTTGGTGGTGTAGATCTCGGAGATTTGGTTGGAAGTGTATTTGGATGAGGAGCTGGATTTGGAAGTGCTGGATGAGGAAGAAGACAGCAATCTGGAACTGATTTAGAGAAACATATTAGTATCTCATTTGAAGAATCATACACAGGAACTGAAAAAAAAGTAAAATATACGAGAAAAGTCCTTGAAGAAGGACTAGAAAGTGAGAGTTGTACCCACTGTCAAGGAAGTGGAAGAACGGTGAAGCAAGTTAATACTCCATTTGGCGTGATGCAAACCCAAGCAGCATGTGAACACTGTCAAGGACTAGGAAAAGTATTCAAAAAAAATGGGAAGGTATTAGCCTCATGACCGTTGGTAGACAAAGAAGAAGTTATCGATGTGAAAATTCCTACAGGAATCAAAGATGGCGTATATCTGAAATATGCTGAAAAAGGAAGTTTCTGACCAAATGGACAGGCAGGAGATTTGTATTTGAAAATTTCAGTGCAATCCTCTGATAACTATACAAGAAAAGGAGAAGATTTGTATATCACGGTACCAGTTTCTATTTTTGATATGGTATTGGGAGCAGAACAAGAAATCAATCACCCAGAAGGAAAAATGAAAATAAAAATCCCAAAAGGACTACAAGTAAAAGATAAAATCAAAATCAGTGGGAAAGGATTCTGAAAAGGAGGTATCTTCTGAAATAAAGGTGATGTATACCTCGTTCCTCAACTCCATATTCCTAAGAAATTATCAAAAGAACAAGAAAAACTTTGGAAATCTTTACAAAAAGCAAAATAAAAGATAATGATTAAGTATTAGTGGTTAATAATTTGTTTCATGTAATCATTCTCATCAAAAAAAATTGTCATTCCTGGCTTGTTTACCCCGTAGTACTACGGGGCAGGTGAATGACAAAAGAGAAACCATTATCTCACGATTGCTTCTCATTCTTCAAGAGATCCAAGATCTACAATATGATAATGAACAAATCCAGTATAATAATTATCTAAAGCATAAAAGGTTTTTATTTGTTGCTCAATATCATGTGTGTGATTAATAAAAACTTTTTTTTTATAGACAAAAACTACAGTAGTCTGTGATCAAGGCATATATACAATCCTCTCTGCCTGCGGAAACATCTTATGAATATAATATAATTCTGGCAATAGTTTTTTTGCAGGAATATCAAAAAAGATTCAATTAATATTTTGGAGACCACTCGTATACAAAGGTAAGTGTATATCTAATATATTATCTGCTAAAGTATTTCCACTAAATATCTCAACAATTTGATCTCACCATATTCCAAATTTTCTTTCTTGGACAGGGAGTGTAAAAACAATTTGAGGTGGAGTATATGTGAGTTTAACAGCAACGGTATTCGCAGAGAGTTTACTCACAGATAGATCATGAACCATAGCAAATTTTGAATGTAATTTAGAAAGTACACCATGTATTCAAAAATAATTGAGCTTATAGACATTTTTCCCTGTCAAGATATCCTCTATCTCTCTATACAAATACGGATTATCATATTCTTCAATATTCTGCTGAGTATACTGAAAATGATGAATATAATTTGTATCATCAAATACTGTCTTCTGAAATACTATTGTAATTCAAGATACACATACTAATAGAATTACCAAAGGTCCAAGAAATTGTAAGCTATTAATCTTAATATCTTTGACTAAATCCCTAAAAGATGAAGTCTGTCTATTCAACTTCTTTTTATAAAAATTTTTTCTCTTTTTTTTTGTCCTTCTAACGATCTGTATCATATACCTATCAAATATTTGAATAATAATAAAATACGATTGTCAAAAAGAATCCAACAACTACCCCACCAATAACTTCCCATCGCGTATGTCCAATCCTCTCTGATAATTTTTCCCTCTGTCTGTAAGGAGCTGATGGTGTCTCCAAAATATTTCAAATTTCTCCTCTCAATTTATTAATATAATGTGCATGCTGTCCCGCCTGAAATCTTAAATTCATAGCATCATAAGCAAATAAAAGAGAAAACAAAAAAGTAATAGCAAAAATCACACTATCAAATCCATAATACAAAAATGCTAATGTAGTCACACAAGATGATAATCCACTATGAAATGATGGAAATCACCCGGCAATAAACAAATTACGGAGATGAAATGTTCTACATCTGAAAAGATCAATAATTACTTTTAATCACTGAATTGTCCCTCCTACTAAAAAAACTATGGTGATCGGATAGAGCTCAAAAGGGTTTGAAAAAAATTCTCCAATTGACTGAACTATCACATCAAACATAGCTTTTTACTTAATATATAAAGAAGATAAATTATCCACATCTAAAACTTGTTTTTTTCTTTTTTCATTTTTCCTAATACAAGATATGCCAAAGGTGCAGAGATAAAGATAGAAGAATAAGATCCTGCAATAACTCCAATTCCTACAGTAAAAGCAAATGATTGTATCAATCCTGTACCAAACCAAAACATGAAAACGATCACAAGCAAAGTAGATAATGATGTTGCAATCGATCTTCTCATTGTCTGCCACAAACTATCTTCAAATACTTTACCATACACCATATTTTTTTCTCCATGTGCATTTTTCAAATTTTCTCTAATTCTGTCAAAAATTACGATCGTATCATTAATACTATACCCCATACAGGTTAGGATTGCAATAATAAAGATAGTATCCACTTGAATAGTACTATTGAAGAACATCCAAATCCCATATGCTCCTGATGGAATCGCAATATCAAACAACATAGTCCCAATGGTAATCGTTGCTAACACTGCAGGAGAGATATAATTTCTTACACTATAAAATGAAAAGAACATATACACAACAATAAATATCAACCCAACGATCAATGCTCTAAAAGCTGTTTTTTGCATATAGGATCCCACACTCGGTCCTGTAATTGACTGTCCTAATACCTCATCAGTAGAACTAATAATTTTTGATGTAAGTAAATATTCTTTGATATCGTTTGAGAGCGCTACTACTTTTTCATCATGCATGATACTGGTATGAATCTTTATGATAGTATCTTCTCCTTCCACATTAGAGGAAACACGCACATCTTGATATCATTTTTTTTCAAGATTTTTTTCAATCGCTTGTTCATCAGAACCTTGTAATACCTTATTAATTGTCAAACTCACTCCTCCAGTAAATTCTTCTGAATATTGAGCATTCATCATAAATCCCAAAAGTCCAATAACAAAAAGCGCCCCAGCAATAACTAACCATACATAGGCATTTTTTATAATATTAAAAGGTCTCTTAAGTTTTTCTTTTGATATCATTGTCATTCGTAAAAATTTTTACTAAAATAAAAAAACACTTAACAAATACAATAAAAAATATAATGATTGGTAAATCTTTTTCAATGGGAAATGAGCTATGTAAGATATCTATATAATCCACCACTATACTTTATCACTCTATTTTTTTGCAAAATTTATTTTTTTGATTATACTATGGTAGTATATGCTTTTTACTATCAAGTATTTTATATCTAACTACCTAGAAAAATATGTCAGAAAGAGTTATTGATAAATTTCTTAATATCCTGATTCATGAGAATGCAAGTGATATGTTTCTTACTTTTAATGAACATCCAACTATTAGAATTAATACAAAAATTTTTAAAGCAAAGAAATTAGATACCTTTGATGATACTACATTAAATACTATAGCAAATGAATTAATCATTACGGAAAACGGAAGAAAGAAATTTCTTGAAGAATTAGCAATTGATCTTTCTATTGAACACAATTGAAGAAGATTTAGAATTAATGTTTCAAAGAATCAATGACATATCATGATTATAATTAGATTATTAATGCAAGATATTCCTCCTCTAGAAGCAATAACACAAAATCCTATTATTCATGATCTTATAAGAAGACCAAGTTGAATTATTCTCGTAGCAGGTCCTACTGGAAGTGGGAAATCAACACTTCTTGCAGCTATGATCCAAGAAATAAATATGAAAAAGAAAAAACATATCATATCTATTGAAGATCCTATTGAATATGTTTTCAATGCAGAAAAGTCTATTATTGAACAGAAAGAATTACACAAAGATGTAATAAGTTTTGCCTCAGCACTTAAATCTGCCTTGAGACAGGATCCAGATGTTATTCTTTTTGGGGAGATGAGAGATAAAGAAAGTATAAAAAATGCTATTACTTTGGCAGAGACTGGGCACCTTGTATTGACTACTATTCATAGTAAATCTACAGGACAAACTATCAGCAAAATTGTTGATTCCTTTCCTGGAGAACAACAAAATCAGATTAGAATGCAGCTTTCAGAGACACTCCTTTCTATTATCAGTCAAAGAATGCTTTATTCTAGAAAAAATAATGGAATTGCACTAGCACAAGAAATTATGATCAATAACTCTGCTATATCTAATAAAATTAGGAAAAATGATATCAAAGGATTAAATAATATCATTATGACATGAAGTAATCAATGAATGAAAATATTAGAAAAAGATCTCATCAGACTCATTGAATCAGAAGAGATCACACTTGATGATTGATTACTCTATGCAAACAATCCTCGTTATATTTTAGAATATTTTGAAAACAGCTAAAATAAACCAATAAAATATTATATTTTATAATTCATAGTCACTTCACTCTATAGTATCGATATGCTCTTCATCAAAATAAAGCTGACCATTAAATTCATTCTCTTTTTGGGTCTTTTTGATGATATCTTTAATTTCTGAAACCTTTCCTAATAATTCAGCTGATCTAGAAAAGATTACACTTGCTCTGTAATTTTCAGGTTTTGAAACTCCCATCCATCAGAAAATCAATGGAAAAACAAACAACAAACCAATAGTAAGGATAATACCCCAAATCATATATCTAATTGTTGTCCATGCTGATTTTATCTTATCATCTTTCCCTTGAGAAAAGATAAACAAAAAAATAGCACGAAAAAACGCATAAATACAACCAAAAGATATTATTATCACCAAAACTGCTAGAATTGTAACAATTAATTTTTGGAAGGATTCTTGAGACCATGCATTTTCCATACTATATAGTACTTATTATACAATAAAATTAAGTTATATCTTATATTTTTCTATTAGTTCAAACCTTTCTTTACATCTACATACTTTCTATATCTTTCTACTATTCTGCATCCTCTTTTTTCTTTTTCTTTGTTCTTTCTCTCTGCTCAAAATATTTTTCAAAAAATTTATCTTTTGTCGCATTGAAAAGAATTTTTGCAGTTCTATCTGTAGGCTGCGCTCCTTTTCCAATCCAATTTTTAATTTCCTCAATTTTTGCTTCAGTTTCATGTGTAAAAGGATTATACCATCCTAATACTTGTTGATATCCTGATTGAGCAGGTTTAGTATGCTCTGTAAGTACAATACGATAAAATGGAGCTTTTTTTCTTCCGTGTCTTGCTAATCTAATTTTTAACATTTCGCTAATACATTAAATAAATAATAAATAAGAACCCAAGCATTAATAAAAACTAATGATTATTTCAATTTTTCTCTTACTTTGTGTTTAGTATGTTTTTTACATTGCTTACAATATTTTAACAATCCTAATTCAGAAGTATTAGTTTTATTCAAACTTGTAAAATAATTTACTTTTTTACACATAGTACATTGTAATGCAATAGTAATTCTTGCTCATTTTTTTGCCATAATAATGGTAATAAACAGAAATAAAATATATTTTTGAATGACGGTAATATTACAAATTGGCTTTGGGCAGATTCGAACCGCCGACCTCGCCCTTATGAGAGGCGCGCTCTAACCGACTGAGCTACAAAGCCATATTTCCCTAAAGAGAATACTCTAAGAAGGTGTTTTGTGGCGGAGAGGATGGGATTCGAACCCATGGTACGATCGCTCGTACGACTCGTTAGCAGTGAGCTCCTTTCGACCACTCAGGCACCTCTCCAAAAATTCTGTTTCTCTATCTTATGTTTACTAGCATTGTACTATCTACTACTTTAGACAAAACAGTAAAACTATATATAAAGAAACAGAACAAAATTTCAAGTTTATTTTTATTGATTTTCTTTTATTTCTTATTCTATCTCATTATTTTCTATTATTCTCTATTATTTTTTATTATTTTCTTTTTTTTCAGCGTTGTAAAAGATCAATAATAATTCTTTTGTAAGAGGAACATTAACCAGTAATGTAATCAAAACGGTAACAATTAATGTCGTTCCAAATCCTTTAAATAATCCACTTCCCATCTGGAATAACAAGAATGCAATCAAGAACGTACTTACATTCCCATCTCTAATAGCTAACCAACTTCTTTCATACGCATTATCAATAATTGTTGCTATCTTATTTGTTTTCTTTGCTTCTTCGTTCATTCTCTCAAAGATCAAAATATTAGCATCTACTGCCATACCCAAAGAAAGGATAATAGCAGCAATTGCACTTAATGAAAGAGAATAACCACCAGGAACTATTTTCATAAACATTCCAAGAGAAATCAAAAACATTCCAAGTACAATAACAGAAACTACGGCTTTTTTCCATCAATATAATACTATCATATATACGAAAATCGCTACAATTCCTACTAATCCTGCTAATAACGCATTTTTCAGTGCATTATCTCCTAATACAGGACTTACTTTTTCCTCTTGAAGAAGAATCAGTGGTGCAGGTAATGCTCCATCATTCAATTCATCTGCAAGTGCTTTCGCAGACTCTGGTGTATAATTTCCACTAATTTGAGCTGTTCCTCCACAGATTTTCGTTCTAATTACAGGATTTGTCATTAAATTTCCTCCAACAAAAATTGCCATTTGTTTATTCACATTTTCATTGGTTATATCACAGAATACCTGCTTCCCTTCATCATTAAAACGCACTTCAACAACAGCTTCTCCCAATGAAGAAGATCCTGCATTAGCATATTTGAAATATGCACCATTCAAAATTTTATTATTTTGAGTTTTTGCTAATACCCAAGGTTCATGATCTTGTACAAAAACAAGTTCAATATCATAGATCGTCTTTTTTGTAAGTCTTTCCTCAAAATCAGTTGGAACGTTTGCAACACGAACATGATTATAGAGATATTGTTTTTCTGATTTTACAGCAGAAGTATACACAATATATTGTCCATTCATTTCTTCATATACTTTGAAACTATCTGATGGATTAAATGCTGAAACTACAGTTTTTATTTCATCTTCTGTCTTCCATTCGTTATCCATCAATAGCATTGCTCCACTGAGTGTACTAGAAGTTTTAATTTGTTTTGCAACTGCATCAACAATCGCGGTAGTATCATTACCTGATAGACTAGGAGCAACAAAAGCAACTTTTACTTTATACATAGTCTTACCAGCTCCTGCAATCTCATCATAGTTATTATAGGTAGCATCTTTGACAAATGATTTCTTTTCAGGAGCAGTATCTAATATTTTTTCTTCTTTAGTAACCTGTAATGATAATTTCTTAGCCAATGTTTCAATATCAGTAAAGGTAACAGCAGTTATCTTATTCTCTTTCTTACTATTCATTTTCATAATACCAAATCCTTCAATAGGTGTCAAGACAACGTTTCCACTCTGATTTGGAGTCTGCTGATATGTAAATACTCCTTTAATCAATTGATCAAATACTTTTCCTTCTGAAGTTTTTTCCAAAACATTAGCATTTTCTTTGAGCATTACAGGTAATTGTTCTAGACTTGTTCCTGTAAAATGTGTATAGAAAATTGATTCAGCACCTTTATTTTCTGTTAATGCTTTAATTTTTGTAGGATTTTCCAAAATATTTGCCAATAATTCTCCTGCTTTTTGTTCTCTCACAAGTTTTAATTCAGGAGTTACTTCTCCTGCAAATGGCAACCTAAATTCTAATTCAACTGTTTTTCCAATCAATGCTTTTGCTTGATCAAGATCAGAAATTCCTCCAATATCTACATTGATATAGGTTTTTTCTCCAACTGTTTGTTTATATACTTTTGCATCTGCAACTCCCAAATTTGAGATTCTTTTATCAATTTGCTTAAATAAGATATCTTCTATTTCTTTCTTTATTTTTGCTAACTGCGCAGTTTTCCCTGCATAAGTTTGCTCGTATTTATCATATGAGATCTGATATACTAGTCTCGTTCCTCACGATACATCTAACCCTTTTCTAAAATGTTCTATTCCATTACTCACAATCCCTGACGACTTTTTTTGTGTCTGAAGATCAGTAGTCTTTCCCCAGAAAAAAACGAAAAAAATTCCTACTACCAACACCATCAAAAAGATCCATCTCCTTTGTCTTGACTTCAATTTCATTTGTAAACAAAAAAATATAAATAAAATAATGATATATCAAAATATAACGGAAACAGTATAGTTTTTCTCAAGAGAAATTCAAGATTAAATAATTTTCTGCTTTATTTCTTGTTCGATAATTGTACTGATCTGATCAAAGACTTCTTCTTCAGTTCCACTTGCATCAAGAACGACATCGCATAATCTTCCTGCCATTTCCCTCTCATTATGAGCAGAAGCTAACCTCCTCTCAAGCTCATCTTGTTCTATTTTTTGTCTTCAAGTAATTCTCTGAATCATAATTTCATCTGATACATCTAGAAAGATTGAAAAATAATGAAAAGGAGGATTTTTTTCTGATTTCAATTTTTCCAATCACTGAATATCTAATTCCTTCAATGGAATTAATTTTTTATCCAATCCTTCTTGTACATCTTTTTTCTTTGTACCATAATAATTCTTCTGATGTACCCATGCGTATTCTAGAAATTCATCATTTTTTATCGCTTCCTCAAATACTTCTTTGCTAACAAAACAATAATGTCCCCCATCAACCTCTCCTTCTCTCATTGCTCTAGAAGTATACGAATGGACTTTATGAAAAATAGTATCTTGTTCGAATAATTTTTTCAACATTGTTCCTTTCCCACTTCCTGATACTCCTAAAACAATCAACATTGTATTCGTTATATTTGTTATATTTTTCATTTTATTATCTTTTTTTTAATAATTAAAGCAAAATCACTTGTAAGATTTTTTCTGTAATCTCCTCTGGGGATAAGATTCACCCATTAGGATCATCACAATCTATGGTATAGTAATTTTCAAAATACTGAGGTAAAATTTCTTTTCCTACTCTGAGCGAAAGCTCTTGATGATGCAAGTCACTTTCTGCAATATCAAGCGTCTCTCCTCACTGCATATTTACATATTCACGAGATTCTTTTGCTTTTTGTTCTAATAAATATTTCTGACTTTCTGACGATAATGAAAGAAAAATTATTTTATCTGGCTGAGGCAATCCTGCACGGGTAAACTCTCGTTCTTTGAGCCAAGAAAAAAACTGTTCCAATCCATCAATATCTTGTTTTTCCAGATACTTCACCCCTCTATGAATAAAACTAGAAATACTATATCTATCTGAAATCAGAAAATCGTTTGCTCTCATTTTATCAAAAATTTCTTGCTTTTTATCAAATCTATCGAGCGTATAAAACATACTCGCAAGTTTCTCATCTATGTCATCAAAGGTTCCATATCTCCCATTCAGAAATTGCTCTACAAAATATGCTCACGGTGTTCCATAACTTGGGAAAGAAATCGTTTCAACGGTTTTGTTATATTCCGTTGTGAGTTTTTGTTTCAATAGTCTTGTTTGGGTTGCTTTTCAGCTCCCATCTACTCATTCTATCACAATAAAGGACATGAATATCGTGTGTTAGATAGATAAATTTATAAGATAATCTATCTGCAAAAATACTATTTTAGACTAAAAATACAAGCAGAAATTAAAAATCTCTGAATAAACTTCCTCTTTCAATTTCTTCCCAAAAAACTATTATATATTTATAGTATATTGTGCTGTATTGTATTATGTTGTATTCTGTTTAATATATAGTAAATACTTATACTTTCTTTTATCTTTTAAGTTGATATCTGGTAATGAAAAAATCATATCTTGTTCGTGCTATGAGACCGCTGATACATCTTGTGATTTTTTTGGTGGTATTTTTCTTGATGTATAAGCTTCGTTTAGTGACTGATCTCATCCCATGAGTACAGCTTCCAATTCCGCAGATGGATTATCTGTTCACGATGTTGTTTGCTATATTATCATCAATAGGATTTGTTGTCATTGGTATGATCAGTTGACTGTATATTATCCATAGAAGAGCAGATCGTTCATTTTTCTTACTTTTAAAAGTATGGTTGGCTTGGTTGATTGTAAATACGTTTTTCCTCTATTTCTGAACAGGATTACTCCGAGAAAATAGTGTATCAAGATTTGTATTATTGGTTTCAGGAACACTGAGCTTGGTATTATGTGTACTATTTGATAGTATTTGGTATTATCTCGAAAAAAGATGGTATAAAAAAAATACAAAACAAGACCTTATTATCTCTACAAATATTACTAATCATCACAATATCATTACACAGATTACAGAGTATTCTCACGCAAATATTACGGTAATTGAACCACAAGATATCATTTATGATGAAAATCTACAACACTATGCAAGTATTTACATCATTGGAGATGTCGGGAAACAGGTATTACAAGATGTTTTTGACCAGATCAGATTTGCTTCTACGAGATTTTTCCATTTTTCAGAGGGACAATTTGTCCAAGATGTCGTATATAAACCTGAATATATCGCGAACACCATTGCACTGGAATATACCCATTCCACACTTGATGGTTGGTCATTAGTGTTCAAAAGAGTTTTTGATATTGTCGTGAGTATCATTGCCTTGATAGTATTATCTCCAGTATTTGTTATTACAGCGATAGCAATAAAACGAGAAAGTAAAGGACCGATATTATTTTTCCAGAAAAGAGTGGGAAGATGAGGAAAATTATTCACTTTTGTGAAGTTTAGGAGTATGTTGAGCAATGCTGAAGCACTAAAAAAAGATTTACTCAAAAAAAATGAGAGAAAAGGCCCTTTGTTCAAAATAAAAGATGATCCAAGAATTACGAAAGTTGGAAAATTTCTTAGAAGAACTTCCATTGATGAACTGCCTCAATTATTCTGTGTATTAGCGGGAACCATGTCCTTAGTTGGTCCGAGACCGCATCTCCCAGCAGAAGTGGAAAGATATGAAGAACGAGAAAAAAGATTACTTTCTGTGACGCCATGAATAACTGGATATGCTCAGGTATTTGGGAGAGATAATATCCCTTTTTCTCAGGAAGCTAAACTTGATCTGTATTATATCCAGAATTGGTCAGTGGCGATGGATATTTATGTAATTCTTAACACCTTTTTAGTAGTGTTTAAAGGGAAGTAGAGGGGGTTGGCGTAGCATTAGATAAGTACTCTTGAAAGTGTTTATTGAATAATTTAACTATATCAGGAGTATTAAAAGATCAAGAAAAAATTTCCTCTTCATTATTTGCTTCACAACAATACTTAGATGTATCTCCAATTGTAAAATTTTCCTCACAAATATTTATTTTTTTAGGATCTATTTTATAAAGAGTTATTTGAGTACTAAATCTTTTTAGAATTTCCATAAATCTAGAATTATTCTCGTCTTTTTTGTTATAAATGATTTTAACGTTTCCTCCTTTAACTAGAAAGAAAAACAAATTATCACAATATTCATCCTGTTCAGTTACCTTATTATTCAATGAATGTGTAAAAATCTTAACTGTTTTTTCACTGGTTCTAAAAATATTTCATATAGTACGTGCTATATTTTTATATCCTCTATTTTGGAATTGAGATTCGGCATTTTCATCTGCTAAGCTTTTAAAAGCTCAAGATATTTGTTTCTCTTCAGGACTTTCAGGCACTTTTCCCATGAGAGTATCTTTTAATGTGTTAAGAACCTCACATACTCTTTCAGGAGTAAGATTTCTTCCATGTAATAGTTCATATAAGATTTCTTCTTTAACAGTATCTATAGCAGATATTATTTCATTACTAGGTATCTCTTTTTGATCAACTCCAACAATACCATCACCATCCCTTTCCTTCATCTTATTTAATATATAATAATAAAACATATCTATCTAACAATGTTTTTCTTGGTATCTTGCGATAGCTTTATCAATAATTGCATATGCATCTTCTTTGCTTCCAAAACCTTTAATAGTAATTTGATTATATTTACTATGTTCTAATTTTTTGTATTCTTTGAAAAACAGTTTTAACTCACTTTGGGTATGATTTGGGATATCTCTGATACTAATATATTCGTCCCATCTCGGATCAATTTCACTGATTGGCACTGCAATAAGTTTAGGATCATATCCTTTTTCATCTTCTGTGTCAATTACTCAAATAAGTCTTACTTTAATCACACATCATGGGAAGGTAGGATATGTCGTCAATAAAATAACATCTGTACCATCTCCATCAGGTTCTGTCGTTTGTGGAATAAATCAATAATCAAAAGGATAAAACATACTATGATGGATCACCCTATCAAGTTTAAAATATCCTCATTCTTCATCATATTCATATTTATTTTTAGATTCTTTAGGGATATCAATTACCATATTAAGGACTCCTGCTTTTTCATCAGCAAATGTCGGTAAATCAGTATACAAATTCATATTTTCTATATCTTACGTAATAAATTATATCGCAAGTGAATAATAGCAAAGCATTTTTCTTTTTCAATCTCAAATTATAAAAAAATCTCTTGATTAACACCTCATTATTTATTATATATTGATCATACTCATTTGCTGCATCTATCACTATTCATCTATCACTATTTATTTACACACTATGTATTTGATCCCTCTTATACTTTTAAATATATCATGACAATGCCAGAAGAAAAACAACAAAAATCCATACAAGAAAACAATACTACAGCTGATAATACGACTGAACAACAAAGTCAAGCTATCACTGACACGATCAGGACAAACCCACTCAAACATGCTGTTGCACCAGGAAAAGCAAGCCTAGGAGAAGCTATCGAGATGGGAGACAAACTCAGAAATACAGCTCCTGACCAAGTAAGTATTGGACTAGAAAAATATGAAGAACAACTCGCAAAAAAAAGAAAACAACAACTGCAATAATTCCTTATATTTTAATCCCCTATATTTTCTTTCTCTTTTTTACGCTATGTATTTTTTTTATTGCATCGTATACGATTAACAAGCATTAAGCAGAAGATTAATACCCTCAGATATTCATAAAGAAACTTGGAATTGCTTGTTTATATTTTGCCTCAAGACTAAGCGTTGTATCATCAAATTTTGCCTTACTTGTTATTCGGAATTTTTGTGTTGGAAGTTGTTGTTTGTTTTCTTTGTTTTCTGAAAAACTATTTTCTGGAACTGTTATACAAAACTGTAGGGTATCCTTATTGGCATTTCCTATCAAGAGATATAAAAAATTATTAGTAAATACATCAGAATATTCATTCTTTAATCATACTAGAAACTTTTTTATACTATCAGGAGTATTTATCTCTGTTGAAGTTAATTTCTTGAAATATATAATATCAGCATTATACTCCCCTACTTTTTTCTTATTATCTCATATTTTTTTCAATGCAACCACCCCTAAATTAATACTTGATGGTATAGGATTATTACGTATCTGTAATTGAGGTGGATTTGTCGTCATGTTTGTTAATTGTGCATATTCTGAATCATACTGATTACTGTCATTCCCTCTTTTCATAGCATCTGGAGTTTCTATATTTTTTCTTTGAGCATGTAAAGATACCTCATAAAATAAAGGTACAATTAAATTATCTCATGGTATGAGATGAAATGCATTTTTTTCGGTACACGCTTCCTGTTCATTCCAGAATTTTTCTCTCACTATACTACTCTTTCCTTTCACTTTTGCATCGACAGAACATCTTCCCTTTTCACTACACAAAAAATTATCAGCAAAAAATCAGCTTCCTATGGTAGTAGAAAATCCTAGTCCACGGACATTAGCCTCAGTGAGACCAATTTCTACCCCAGCCTTGCTGAGATAATACGTTTTGTAATAATCATGAACCACTCAAGAATATTCCATCATTTGATTGACGAAATGCATTGCTAACAACCCCATCAATGAAGTAGCAATCATAATAAACATCACGAGTATCGATACATTTCCTTTTGCTTGCATAGCGTTTTTTCTTGCTAATTATTAAAAAAATTTTGGATAAGAATTTTACTCTTATTTACCCATTTATCAGCTCTATAATATGGAATATATGCTGTCGTTAAGATCCAAAATCCATTTGATGCAATATACTTAGCTATATTTTCTTGTGTATTTCCATTATAAAAATTTTCTGGGGTAGCATACGGAATGATTTTAAAATATACTTTCGTAAATACTACCTTTCCTGTATCTGTAAGTGCAACTTTTTGAGGCTTTGCTGTTGCCATTTTTCGTCATCTAGGAGTGATCTGCATCTCTAGTCGGCATCATTGTTTAGTCTCAGTCTGAGATAGTGCAATTGGCTCAGTTAGACATTCCCCCGCTGAATACAAGGCAATATCTTGATATTGGGTATGCTCATGTTTTCCTGTGAGGTATAATATTGAAGTAATTCAGGTACTTTTTACCAGATTTGTAGAGACATCATCACGTTGAAGAGCAAATTCTCAAGTATTTTTCTGCGTATACTTTGCATAGTCTATGGTATAATCATCAGAAAGATTTTGCAACACCTGAGAAAGATAGACTAATTCTTGATTCATATTTTTTTCTCGTTCTGTCTTGAAAGCGATATCAGTAATCTTCCCATACGTACGAAATAATATCGCGAACAGTAATCAACAAATCACTAAGACAATCAATATCTCTACGAGTGTAAATGCTTTTTTGTATTTTTGCATCCTTTTAGTAACTTCAAATAAAACTCTCAAATATCACTTCTCACGTTCTTGTTCCATTTTTGTACAATACATGAGATTCTAATTTTACAATATTTCTCGTACTAATTTCTTGTATTTCTTTGCTCGTTTCTGATTTCTTCTCGACGAGAGGTTTCGCAACAATATATCTCGCAAATTTTGAAAACTGTTGTTCATCTTTATTTTTTTGTTTGTGTATCTCTAGAGGAATATTATTGGTGTAATACTGATATTGAGGATGAGCATTTTTCTGCTGAATAAGTTTATATTTTTCAAATCTTTCTTCCCAACTCTTATCAAGCTCCTGTATCTCACTCATAGAAACATATTCTTTTGGACTAAATGTAATACTAAATGCTCAATATGCTCAGTTTTCAGAAGTACTACTTTTTTCTCACAAGACCGATTTACATATTTTCTTAATCTGATTATTATTTATTAGCTCTGCATCTGTAGTATTTGATAACGATGTTTCCTCTAAAGTAGTTATGTTATCACTTGGAATACAATTTCGTGGATACGCTTTGAGCATATTACTATCTCTGAGATTATAGACCAGTTCAATACCTTCCTTTGCTAGGAAACTTGCTTGTGTTCTCGTACTCGCTTTGTCTAGAAAATAAAGATTATTGATCAAGAGATTGAGAATTGTTAAAATTCCGACAGAAAAAATCCCTAAAGCAATAATCATCTCTATGAGCGTAAACGCTCTGTTCTTTTTTTTTCCTATCATCTGCTCTTGTATACCCTAATAAATATTTTTCTTATTCTTGATATCATATATTGTGTATACTTAAACTTTAGTAAAAATCAAATATAAAATATCCTTCTCAGCTTGATTTTTTATCCACAAAACACTATATATAGTGTATATATTGTATATAGTACTATCAAAATTTATAGTATTGTACATTATTTTATTGTTAACCATCATCACAAGTGTATCTCTATGCGTTTACCCTCTATGCTGGACATGATAGAGTTTTTCGTTATCAGTGAATGGAAAAGAAACTTAACTTTTCTGACGGAGATCTGATCCAAATCCAAGAACAGTATTTTCTTGTACTCTGAGAACATATCAGTTTCCAAGAACAATACCAAAATATCCCCCTCATGAGTGGAGTCGTAAAGATTATTCACAAGCATTTTATAACAATGCCTACACTTCAACTCCTCCACCGAATGGTCCATGAACGATATAGTACCTACAAATCTGTCATGAAACATTTTCTACCCAAAGATATCACCACATTATTGAAGAAAGCTAATATTGGAAAAAAAAATAAAAAAATAGCATACACTCCTTATACCATCACGATCCTTGGACAGCAATATACTATTTCAGATACATGACAGACACTTATTATCTTTCCTGATCTTTGGACACTATATAATACACTACCTGATACTTTTCTCGACACTCTTTCATCAGGAAAAGAGAAAAATATCGCTATCTTACATTCTGCCTCTACACAAAACCAAAAAGATAAAACTTGGCGATGACTAAAAAATTGAACACTCCAAATACTCCTCACAACCCATGCACAAATTTTCCAAGATTTTTCTCTGCTTGTAGATAGTATTCATATTGCTCCTCACAAACGATATTATGCCAATCAACAAGACCCGAGATATAAAACAAGTATTGTCGTAGAAAAAATGAAAGAATATCACACGATCAACAAATCTTAATAATTAAACGCTGCGATTTCAAAATATGCCTGTGGATGGAGACATGAAGGACATTCTTCAGGGGCAAAACTTCCCTCGTGAAGATACCCACAATTTCTACATTTCCATACTACCGTTTCATCAATCTTAAATACTTTTCCTGCTTCTAAATTTTCATATAATTTTTTAAATCTCGTTTCATGTGCTTCTTCAGCTTTTGCAATCATCCTAAATGCTTTTGCAACTTCAGGAAATCCTTCTTCATCAGCAATATCGGCAAAATGAGGATATAACTCTGTCCACTCTTCATTTTCTCCCTCTGCTGACATCTTCAAATTTTCTAAGGTCGTTCCGATTTTTCCTGCAGGATAACTGGCAGTAATTTCTACAAGACTTCCTTCCAAAAATTTAAAAAATCTCTTTGCATGTTCTTTTTCGTTCAGTCCTGTTTCGGTAAAAATTGCAGAAATCTGTTCTAATCCTTCCTTCTTTGCTTGTTTTGCAAAAAAATCATATCTCATCTTTGCTTGTGATTCTCCTGCAAAGGCTTTCAGTAAATTTTTCTCTGTCTGTGTTCCCTGTAATGATTTCATCATTAATACTCTTAGTGTATAAAAATATTTCAAAATAATTTCTCTAAAAAAATAGTACTCTTTTCCCTTCCAAAAGCAAGATAAATTCATCTATATACCCTACTACAGACACGCTCTTTATTTACTTTTTCAAAAAATCTCTTGCTATCAATGATAAAATTACTACGCTTCTATATAGAAACAAAACAGTAAAAAAATGGAAGAAAAATATGATATTTATGATTTGCTATTAGACATAATTTTTTTTATGTTTGTAGCATTATTATTTCAACCATTTCCATTTTGGTTGAATCTGGTATTATTTATCTTTCTTGTTATCATTGCAGTATTTCTTGCACTATTACAAGAGAGAAAACAAAAAAATTAAGAAATCGCGACTGTATTATTCTTTCGTGATTTTTTTTAATTATACCCAAAATCATATTTAATCAAAATCTATTGACATTTATATATATATGAGTATATATAATATAATATAATAAAAAAGGAGAAAAATTATGTAATGAAAGATCTTTAACAAGAAAAAGTTGTATCTCGAAGTAGAGTACAGATATGACTAAAAATAAAAACATTAAATTTAAAAAAGTAAAAACGTAGAGGAAAGAGAACCCGCCTCATTAAAAAATGGGATCAGATAAAAAAAAATAGAAAATGAAACGAATATTAATTATTACACTGCTGTTTATATGTACAATAAGTGTATATGGGCAAAAAACGAATGCTTCTAAATTACACGAAACATCAAGTTTAAAAGAATTTATCGCTACTCCTGATACTTGGATCGCTATGAAGAAATCAAGTGTAGAAGACTACCTATATAAGAATAATATTTCTTATGAAGAGATATCTTTTGGTTCAAGAAGAAGTAATTACCTCATATTAAAAGATAAAAAGATATTTCTAAGTTTAATACAAATGAGAGATAAAAAAAACTCAAAATATGTAGTTGTATATACTGGAGAATCTAGTAAAAGAATACCTTTATCATATGGTGATGATTTCATTATACTGATAAATAATGGAAAACAAGAAAAATTGATAAATTCTATAAAAGATATAAAATATCAAATTCACTTTGAATAAAAGTAAAAATAAAGAAACGTGAAATTGGATCAATCTTCACGTTTTTTTTTATCATTTAAAAATCATATTTAATGATAATATATTGACATTCATATGTATATGAGTATATATATACTATAACAAAAAAAAGAAAAAAATTATATACCATGAAAGATCTTTAACAAAAAAAGTTATATCTCGAAGTACAGTACAGATATGACTAAAAATAAAAACATTAAATTTAAAAAAGTAAAAACGTAGAGGGAAGAGAACCCGCCTCATTAAAAAATGGGATCAAATTAAAAAGAAATAAACAAATGAAACAAAAATTTAAAAAACTATTGCCGATACAAAAGTTCATCAACACTGAAAGTGCTGGTGGTATTTTGTTGTTTGGTATGACGGTTATAGCCTTACTATGGGCTAATGTAAGTACCTCATATGCTGAGGTATGGGATTTTGAAATAGGTATCACAACTGATGCCTTTGAACTAAAGAAACCACTACTTCTTTGGATAAATGATGGATTGATGACAATCTTTTTCTTTCTAATAGGACTAGAAATAAAAAGAGAAGTTTCAATTGGAGAGTTAAATTCATTCAAAAAAGCAAGTCTTCCTATCCTAGCTGCAATTGGTGGTATGATAGGTCCTATGTTTATATATGTATTTTTTGCAAAAGAAAGCATAATCAGTGGAGGTTGGGGAATCCCTATGGCGACTGATATCGCTTTTTCTCTAGCAATTCTACAATTGTTAGGCAAAAGAGTACCATTAGCACTAAAAATCTTCTTGATGGCTTTTGCTATCGTAGATGACTTGGGAGCTATTGTCATTATTGCGATCTTCTATAGTAGTAATATAAATTTTGTATTATTACTGATAGCCGGAGCGATATTAATCTTTTTAGGAATATTATCGTATAAAAACATCTATAATAAATACTTCTTTTTGCTAGGAGGTATTATTATATGGGTGTTATTCTTGAAATCTGGAATACACCCAACGATTGCTGGGGTATTAATTGCCTTTACCATTCCGATTAGGCAAAAAATCTATATAAAAAAATTTACAGAAATCCTAAAAAAAATAACAAACAATATAGAAAATGCAAAAAACCATAATCAACCAGTTTTAACGAAAGAACAGATTGCTGGAATAGATAATTTAGAAGATTGGACGCATAAAGTTCAGTCACCCTTACAACATTTGGAGCATGGACTTCATAATTGGGTTGCTTATCTTATTATGCCGATCTTTGCTCTAGCAAATGCTGGAGTGGTATTGAATATTTCTGAGGAAATAAACATGACGCTTATTTATACACTCCCTATAGCGTTAATAGGAGGTAACGTAATAGGTGTCATGCTCATGAGTTTCATTGGTACAAAACTAAAAATAACAGTTTTACCCAAAGAAATGAAATTCCTCCAATTGATTGGGGTTAGCTTTTTGGCAGGAGTAGGATTCACGATGTCTATCTTCATCGCAAATATTGCATTTGCTGATAGTCAAGCACTTTTAGATTCTGCTAAAATTGGAATCCTTTTGGGATCCATAATCTCTGGAATAATAGGGTATATTATCCTAAAATTTCAGTTTAAAGAATAGAAAAAAATACTTAAAAAATTAAGAAACGTGTCTGAACTTATCTTTCACGTTTTTTTTGTAATTAAAAGCAATATATTTATTTAATTTTCTACTGTTTTTATGCTCCTTTTTTTACCATTAAATCTTCAAAAACATTTATTAGTGCTTTTGCCGTTTTAGGATCATTAAATGAAGCATATCATGTATTTTCTCCATGTTCGAGAAAAGATATTCTCATTTTTTTTCCATCTCAAACAACAAAATTAGAAATGTTAACTTCATCTCATTTTTTATTTTCTGATTGTATATTTTGTGGTCATTTATATACGGCTTTAAATTGTTTAGGATAGCATTTTATAAAAGTCCCCAAAAATTTCTTAAATTCAGGAGTCCATCATTCTGGACTTGTAACAATAATTTTTATTGTCCCATTTCTAGCAATAACGGGGATGATTTCTTGTTTTAGTTTTTCTAATTCTTCAGGACTAAATTTAATTAAATCATCTCAATAAATTAATGAATGATCTGAATATTTTATAATTTTTTCAATTACTATTTTAATATCTTTTATATTTTCATTTTTGAGTACTATATCCGAATTAAGTCCAACAAGAATATCACAAGATTCTTCAAAACTTTGATCCTCCCTCTGAATTATTTTTTTCATCCCTTTAAATATTATTCTTAAAAACTTTTTGCAAATCTCAAATCTCCATTTGTGAAATATCTAATATCTTTGATTCCATTTCTGATCGCAACTAATCTGCTAATTCCAAGTCCGAACGCGAACCCATTTCGTTCATTAGGATCCAGTCCTGCCGTTTTCAAGACATTTGGATGTACCATTCCTGCACCAAGTAATTCAATCCAGTTTGACATCGTTTTTTCCCCAGTTTTCGGATCTTTGATTTCATATCTCGCATCAATTTCAAATCATGGCTCTACAAATGGGAAGTAGGCTGGCCTCATTCTCGTTTCTACCTTTCATTGCAAAATCGAACTAATCAACTTGTCCATCATCCCTTTGAAATGAGCAATACTGATATTTTTATCGATATACAGCCCCTCAATCTGATAAAACATCACATCATGGGTTGCATCCATATCATCAAATCTATAACATCTCCCAGGAACTACAACTTTCAACGGTGTTCCATGTTTTTGGATCAAATAATTTTGCAATGATGAAGTATGCGTTCTGAGGATCACATTTTCTCCACTTGGATCTTTCTCC
>PDWI01003298.1_pt1 | contig 22898 bp, 15 predicted proteins | sample 1430891 | NCBI WGS metagenome assembly PDWI01 (sample SAMN01162508, study PRJNA174530) | Oral metagenome, whole genome shotgun sequencing project. | biome: Marine environment; feature: Marine mammal; material: Swab sample of the gingival sulcus; isolation source: swab sample of gingival sulcus... | reverse complement strand
ATCAGGAAAGGCATCTTTTAATTCAAACCCTCTCCAATTAGGTAAGCCTATATTGTTAATTTTTGAAAGTTTAAAGAAAACTTCACTAGCCAACTCTCTTGATGCAAAATCATTAGGACCGATATTATCAGTTATTATTCCGTTTTGGTAAGCCCACATCATTGCGTTATAATACCAATCTCCTTCTTTAACGCTTTTAACTGCAAATTTATAATGAGGATTTTTATCTACAACATTATCTTTGCAATAATCGTTATAAGCAACTTGCACCACCTCACAAACTTTTAAAGTTCCATCAGGTGCGTACATATTATTGCCAATTCCACTAATTAATCCCATTTCCTTACACTTGTTAATAGACCTCATTGCCCAGTGATTATTTGGAACATCAGAGAATAAACTATCTTTTTGTTCTAAATTATACCAACTTCGTTTATAGGTTTTGAATCTAGTTTTATCTTGATTTAATATGTTTCCTATTCCATCAAAAAATAATTCATAATCACATAATTGATTTAATTTAGTTTTTTTATTGTCAAACATATAACTACGCTCACAATTACTATGATCTGTCATTTCTATACATTTATCAATTCCTATATCAAAAATGCCACCTTTATTATCAAGATAAAAATAGCCAGATTCATCATCTTTACCACTATTAACTGGTTTAAACTTGATTATGGCTTCTAATCTATCTTTTTTTAACTTAACATAATCGACCCTAACAAATCCAACTGCGCCATTTTCAGCATATTCGACTTCACCAACAGTATAGCCTCCGGCTCTATACTTAATCACTGGTGGTAAAATTTCATAACCAGTTCCATAAACTATTGCTCCATATTTATTAGGCATTTTACCATATTTTTCTTCATGACTATATTCTTTAGATTCTTCTAAAGTTGGTCGAACAGTCACATAACCGCCAGGTATAATATGCATACCAACCCAAGTTCCATCCTCATCAATCTCAAAGTCATAATAGTGTTCTTCTTCCTGATCAGCAAACACTGGCACCAAATTACTTAAAACCAAAACTATAACCAAACTAAAAACCATTAATTTTTTACCTAAATTCCTCATATATTCCCTCCAATACTACTCGGATTGCTTATTTAATAACAAATAACTCTTTAAAAACTGTGCTGTGTAGGACTGGTCGATGAAGTTTTCGACCAGTTCTTCTGGAGTTCCAGTCGCAATCAACTCTCCGCCACCATCTCCGCCATCTTTTCCAAGATCAATTATATAATCTGCACACTTTATCAAGTCCAAATTATGCTCTATAACTATGACTGTGTTACCCTGTTCTGTTAATTTATCCAAAACATCTACTAGTTTGTGAACGTCAGCTATATGAAGTCCTGTAGTTGGTTCGTCTAGTATATATAGGGTCTTGCCTGTGCTTCTTTTTGATAATTCACTGGCTAATTTGATACGCTGAGCCTCGCCACCTGATAGTTCAGTAGACGGTTGACCAAGTTTGATATACGACAAGCCAACATCCATAAGAGTCTGCATCTTATTTTTTATAGTAGGTACAGCTTCAAAAAACTCATAAGCCTCGCTAACTGTCATATTTAGCACATCAGCTATATTCTTACCCTTGTATTTTACTTCCAAGGTTTCCTTATTATATCTTTTGCCTTTACAAACCTCACAAGGCACATAAACATCTGGTAAAAAGTGCATTTCAACCTTTAGCAAGCCGTCTCCACTGCAAGACTCACACCTACCCCCCTTAACATTAAAACTAAACCTGCCCTTTTTGTAACCCCTTTGTTTTGAGGCTGGGGTAGCAGCAAACAAGTCTCTAATTTTATCGAAAATTTTAGTATAGGTAGCTGGGTTTGACCTAGGTGTTCTGCCGATTGGCGACTGGTCTATCTCTATTATCTTGTCAATTTTTTCTGCACCTAGTATCTCATCGTGAAGCCCTGCTCTCTGGCTTTTATAACGTTTGATTTCTCCTGTAAGCCCCTTGTATAGCACCTCATTTACTAGCGATGACTTACCAGAGCCAGAAACTCCCGTGACTACAGTAAACAAGCCTATTGGAAAATCAACATCTATATTTTTGAGATTGTTCGCCCTAGCTCCCTTGACACTTAAATACCCATCTTTTGGAACACGCCTCTTACTAGGTATTTCAATTTTTTTAGTCCCTGATAAATACTGCCCTGTGATAGAGTCCTTGCATTTTATAACTTCATCTAGCACGCCTTGAACTACTATATCGCCGCCAAATTCACCTGCACCAACTCCCATATCAATTATATGGTCGCAAAATCTAATAGTGTCTTCGTCGTGTTCAACTACTATCAATGAATTTCCTATATCACAAAGTTCTCTTAGTGTTCTAAGAAGTTTGGCATTGTCTTTTTGATGAAGTCCGATAGAGGGTTCGTCCAAGATATATAAAACACCGCACAAAGCACTTCCTATCTGGGTTGCAAGCCTAATTCGTTGGGACTCGCCCCCAGACAAAGAGCCAGCGGAACGAGCAAGTGTCAAGTATCCAAGTCCAACATCATTTAAAAATCTCAATCGAGATGATATTTCTCTTAATATGCTATCTGATATCGTTTTCTTGCCTTCTTCAAAGTCTACTTCGTCTAAAAATTTAGCACAGTCTTTGACGGATAACTCCGTAAGTTCAATTATGCTAATTCCGCCTATCTTTACAGCCAAAACCTCTGGTTTTAGTCTTTTGCCTTCGCAAAGTTTACACGGCGTTACAGACATAAACTTCTCTAAATGCCCCCTCATAAAGTCAGATGAGGTTTCCATACGCCTGCGTTCTAGGTTGTTAACTATTCCCTCAAAGGACTTTCTATACCTTCTTTTTCTATTTCCAAAACGGCTTTTGTATGCAAAATCTAATTTTTTGCTACCAGTTCCGTATAGGATTTCCTCTTTTAATTCCTCTGGGTAATCTTTAAAAGGGGTATCAATAGAAACCTCATAGTCAGCAAGTAAGGACTCCATAAGCGCTGAATAATATGTTCCGTCCATAGATGATGAATAAGAAGCGATTGCTCCTTCTTTATATGATAGGTTTTCATCTGGAATTATCAGGTCTATATCTGCCCTCAATTTTTCGCCAAGACCTTTGCACTCTGGACAAGCTCCATAGGGAGCATTAAAAGAGAAAGTCCTCGGCTCCATCTCAGTAATCACACTGCCGTGATCAACACAGGAAAAATTTGTGCTATAAAGCCTTTCTTCCTCATCTATAATACTTACCTTGACCAAGCCATCAGCATAATCTAATGCAATTTCTATAGAGTCAGCAAGGCGATTTCTAATCCCATCTTTTATAATAATTCTATCTACTATTAAGTCTATATCGTGTTTTTTATTTTTTTCTAAGTCTATATCCTCTGCTAATTCAAAAACTTCCCCATCTATAAGAGCTCTAACAAAACCCTCTTTTTTAAAATTTTCTAAGAGTTTTTTATGCGTTCCCTTGTTTCCTCTAACAACTGGGGATAAAATCTGAATTTTTGTTCTTTCTTCAAGCATCAAAACCTTATCCACAATTTGGTCTATGGATTGTTTTTCTATTACTTTATCACAAATTGGACAGTGAGCCGTGCCTGCCCTTGCATATAAAAGCCTAAAATAGTCGTAAATTTCCGTAACTGTACCCACAGTAGAACGTGGATTTCTATTTGTGGTCTTTTGGTCTATAGAAATAGATGGCGATAATCCCTCAATAGACTCTACTTCAGGTTTGTCCATCTGACCCAAAAATTGCCTAGCATAAGCAGATAGGCTCTCAACATAACGCCTCTGACCCTCTGCATATAGGGTGTCAAAGGCTAAAGACGACTTGCCAGAACCCGAAATCCCAGTTACTACAACGAACTTGTCCCTTGGAATATCCACATCTATATTTTTGAGGTTGTGAGCCTTTGCCCCTCGAATTTTTATTTGATTACTCTTATTCATTTTTTCCAATCTCTATACTATTGTGTCTACTTTTTCCTCTATATTTTTTCTTTTTTTGGGTTTTAAATGGATTGAAATAAAATCTATAATAGCCAAATAAAGAATACTTAGAATTATTGCAAAGATAAATTCAAACACCAATCTCCAAACTGATAGGTAAACAGGAGTTCTAATGTGAGAAAATGTATTGAATATATTAGCTTGTCCTAATGCAGCAAATGCGGCAAAAATAGGATACATCAATCTATATTTTTTCTGACTTGCATAATAGTACAGCATTATTGCTCCTGTGTAGCCAACCAATATAGCCTTTGTGCGTGGTCTAGCTGGGAGATTTCTTTCGAGGAAGTTTCTAATTAGGTATTGGAAGTCCAAAGTCTTTATAGAACTTTCGTTTGAGCCTTTCATAAGGACAATTGCCAAACCACCTAGAAGTATCATACCCAAGATAAGGTGCCATAGTTTTATTTTTATATTTAGGACGTCTTTTGATAATTCCAAGCTAGAATTATATGACTTATCCATTATTATTTCAGCATAATAAGCTATAGACATTATTATAACTATGAATATTGGGAGTAATTGAGATATTTTGACCCCTCTAAACATAGATGCCTCTAGTATAAATCGACTTTCTGAATAAAACGCTATTTCACAGAACGAACCAAGCATTGAAATTACTATCATCATTAGCAAAATCAAAATAGCATTTAAAAAACTCTTTTTACGGCTTAATTTTCCTTTGCTTTCGTATCTTTTTTTGGCAAGTTTCATTAAAATTTGCACCGTAAGTACAGATATAAAGACTATACTAGCAAGGGCAAAAAGCTTATTAAATAGCGTAATTCTAATATTTACAAGATACACAAAAAGCGTGCAGAATAAGGCTATCGCAAATAAGATATATAGTTGTTTGTCTTTTTTATCAAAGAGATTATCTAGTATCATCATAAAGGCTGCAATTGCAGCAAAGGCTGATAACATCTGTAAAATATAATTAGGTTTTAATTCTGGCATTGTCTGTATTTTTTCGTCTACGCTTTTAATTCCGTGTATATTATGTGGATAAGCAGCAAGCCTTTCCTCTAGTTCCCCAAATCTAGCCTTGTATATTTCTATATCTGTTACGGGGATATTCTTGTCAAACAAAAATGGTTTTACATAAATTATCCTAATATTTCTCTCAACTATCGCTCTAAAATAAGCATTCATTATCTCTTGACCTTCATGATGTCCCTGTATGCCATGGTCATAACGTTTTTGTATATATTCCCAAGTTGAAAACGCCCTTACGCCCTTATATTTCATAGTGCTTAATAAGCTCCCCAAATACTTTTGAGGAATAAACTTTTTCTGTAGCAGAGTTTCTATTAAAACCACAGAAATATCATTTTTTTCTAACTCCTCAACTAGATAATCCCTAGCATCGTATTCTTCATCATCACATCCAAAAACATCCTTATAAAACATCACATAGCTTTGGTGTGAATGTTCTTTTACAGTACTCATAAACCTATCTATTGACTCTTTCGATTTTTGCACTGAAGTAATATAAATAGGTCTAAGTCTAAGGGGAAGCCCCGATTTTTTTATTAATTCGATATCTTTTTCTACATAACCCAAACCTACTTTTTCTAATTTTGACTCAATCACATGAAATTTTGTTTCTATCAAGTCAGAAGCCTTGCCCTCTATAACTAAGCTTGTTTCAGAGGTTCTATCGATTTTTCTGCCATCTACCAAGACCTCTGAAAACCCTTTTTCGACAAAGTCCATTCCCTCTTTTGTTCCCTCTAAATATAGGTCATAGCCCCTTATTTCAGAAGATATATTGAAATCATCAAAATATTTAAGCCTTTCAATATTTGCTTCTACCAATGTAACTGAATTAAGCCCTGCATCCTTCCACAATAATAAGCTTTCTGCAAGCGTTTCGTTTCTATGACCAGCAATGGACTTTATATACTCAAAATCCATCGTAAGTTCGTAATTTTTGTATTCTTTTTCGACAGTAAGTCTACCATAAAGAACAATACAGGCAGAGACTATACCTATTATAAAAAATAGCAGGTATATTTTGTTGATTTTAAAAGCTTTCTCTGATTTCATTTTACAACCTCTTTTTATTTTTTTAACTTTAGACTTCTTTCTTTATAAATTTATCAATAAAAATTTTAACATTTTTTACCCTAAAAGCAAATACAAAAATAATATAAACTATTATTGCAATAATTACCATAATCAATATTTTAATAAGCTCGCCTTTGAGCCCATAAACCGCAATGTTCAAAATATACGGTTTAATAAACTTCAAAATAATTCCCATAATTAGAGCTGAAATACTAATTTTGATAAAATCTATAAAAAACAATTTTTCAAAAACTTTTCTGTCTTTTTTCAACAAAGGAACCATAAGCACTATGCCATTTATAAAGACTGCGATAGATGAAGCTAGAGCTAAGCCTCCTATATCCATTGCCTTTGAAAGTGGTATGCAGAGGGCAATATTTGAAACTATGGCTATAATTGCAGCAATCATTGGAATTTTGCCCTTTCTCTCGGCAAAATAAACCCTAGATAAGATGTTTTGCATGGTATAGCCCAACATTCCTAATGAAAAATAAAAAAGTGAATACGATGTTATTTTGACAGAAAAGGCATCAAACTTATTGCCTCCAAAAATTAACTCCGTTATTTCGGTGCTAAGAGCCATAAGCCCTACCATCATAGGTATTACAAATAAAAAACTTATACCTAGGGTTTCTCCAGTGAGTTTATCAAGTTCATCTTTTTTTTCCTCATTGATTAACTTTGACATTTTTGGGAACATTACGTTCATTATGGATAGTACAAAAATCGCTATTATCATGGTGTAAAGGTTGTTGGAAAACTCCATCGCTGAAACTCCAGAACCCTCATAAAAGCCTGATGCAAACTTAGTATTTATAAAAAAGTTAAACGGCTGTACCCAAGTGCTAACCATTACTGGTAACATTAAAATAAGGACTTCTTTCATATAGTCTTTTTTCAATCCTAAACTTGGTCTATACCTATAGCCATTTTTACGCAAGGACGGAACTTGTATTAGCATTTGCATAGCCCAAGCAATAATATAAGTTATAGCAAGACCATATATTCCCCAAATATCTACGCCCACAAAAAAATAGGCTATTATTATGCCATTAAATACCACACTTATTATCGCAGGGATTATAAAATTTTCTAGTGATTGCAATATTCCTATATATGTAAAGGCAAGCCCAGTAAATATCATCGTAGGAAAGAGAAATTTTAATAAATCAGAACATAATGCCAAGGTATCTGCATCAAACTTATCCGCAAATAGAACTGCAAAAAAATCAGAAAAACTAATGCCTATAATTGAAAATACAAGGGTAAAAATCAAGATATAAGTTATAAAAATATTAGAAAATTCAAAAGCTTCGTCCTTGCCGCCCTTTTTTAAATACTTGGTAAAAACTGGGATAAAACTCATAGTTATAGCAGATGCAAAAATAGCATCAAAAAATACCCTTGGAATTCTGCTAGCTGTTAGAAAGGCGTTGGCTTGCATACCTGTTCCATAAGTTCTACCCAACATAACCTCTCTCAATAGAGCCATTATTTTACCAACAAGGGTTATTATCATGATATATGTAATAGTTTTGACGGTTTTTTTATTATCCATTTTTACCTTTAATATTTATACCTATTATAGCAGAGATATTCTAGCATATTTTTAACAAATATTCAATCAAATAGCAAGTTAACAATAGCTTTTTCGAGACTTTTATGGTAAAATACTAAAATATGAGTTTTTAATCAAGAAAAGAAAATTTTGCCATATATGAAAGTATGGAAGGAGAGTTTTTAATGCTAAATGAACAAGACTTAGCAAAATTAGAAAATTTTGCTAAATGTATTAGGCTAGAAACCTTAAAATCTATTAGAAATTTGGGTTTTGGGCATATTGGAGGTTGTGGTTCAATCACTGATACCCTCGCTGTTTTATACGGTAAAGAAATGAATGTCGACCCAAAAAATCCTAAAATGAAAGAAAGAGACTATCTTGTTTGTTCTAAAGGACACGCTGGCCCAGCTATCTATTCAGCCCTAGCACTAAAAGGGTATTTTCCAGTTGAGGAGCTTATGAACTTAAATAAAAACGGCACAAATCTACCATCTCATTGCGATAAAAACCTAACCACAGGTATCGATATGACGACTGGTTCTCTAGGACAAGGGGCAAGTTCTGCTGTTGGTATTGCGATTGCTAATAAACTTGATGGTTTAAACAACTACACCTACCTTATTCTTGGAGATGGAGAATGTAATGAGGGTCAAGTTTGGGAAGCTGCTACGCTAGCAGGCGCACAAAAATTAGATAATTTAATAGTTTTTGTCGATGAAAATAAAAAACAACTAGACGGAAGGACTGTTGATATTAGCGGAGAGCAAGACCTTAGGGCAAGATTTGAAACCTTTAATTTCCACTCTGTAAGAATAAAAGGAAACGACATTAACGCAATTTATGATGCGATACAAAATGCAAAAAATACCAAAGGTAAGCCATCTTGCATAATACTAGATACGATAAAAGGCGAAGGGTATCCATTTGTTATGGAAAAAGAAGCAAATCACCACTTGAGATTTAGCGAGGAAGAATTTAAAATGGCAGATGAATTAATCGCTGAATTTGAAAAAGAAGTTCAAGCTATGGGGGGTGATTTAAAATGGTAAAAGTTGTAAAAAATCACGAAAAAGATGCGATGGAAATGAGAAAAGTATATTGCAATACTTTAATGGAGCTATCTAAAGATAATAAAGACATAGTGGTGTTAGATGCAGACTTATCAAGCTCTATAAGTATGTCAAGCTATTTTGAAGCATACCCAGATAGGGCTATCAATGTCGGCATAGCAGAAGCAAACCTAGCAGGTGTTGCGGCAGGACTAAGTGCAGCAGGCAAAATCCCTTATGCTCATAGCTTTGCTCCTTTTGCGACAAGACGTTGCTACGACCAAATATTTGTATCTTGTGCTTATGCACAGTTAAATGTTCGTATTGTTGGCTCTGACCCTGGCGTAACGGCTGCATTTAACGGCGGAACACACATGCCTTTTGAGGATGTTGGAATTATGAGAAATATCCCAAATATGAATGTTATAATACCTACAGATGCTACTATGCTAAAAGATATCTTAGAACAAACATCAAAAGAATACGGAATGTTCTATATTAGGCTTTTAAGAAAGAATGCTTTAAAAGTCTATGAAGATGGTTCTAAATTTGAAATTGGAAAAGGAAATATAATCAAAGAAGGTAAGGACGCAACAATAATAGCAAACGGCATTATGGTAGCAGAAGCTATAAAAGCTGGTGAAATTCTAGAAAAAGAAGGCATCAGCGTTAGAATAGTAGATATGTTTACCGTTAAGCCGATAGATAAGGACTTAGTAATAGACTCAGCTAAAAAAACTGGATTTATAGTTACAGCAGAAAACCATAATATTATAAATGGTTTGGGCAGTGCTGTGGCAGAAGTTCTATCAGAAGAATATCCTTGCAAGATGAAAAGAGTTGGGGTTAAAGATAAGTTTGGACAAGTTGGTTCAGTAGATTATCTCAAAGAGGTATATGAACTTAGAGCAGAAGACATCGTTTCTGCAGTACGAACGGGTGTATAGTTTTAGTTAATTAGGAGGACAAGGACAATGAGCATATTTTACATTGCTATCTTACTACTTAGTGCATTAGTTTTTTCAAAAATTTTAGAAAGGTTTAAATTTCCAGAAGTAACAGCTTACTTAATAGCTGGTGTGGTTATAGGTCCATGTGTATTAGGCTTTATACCTCACGAAGGGTTAGAATCAATTTCTATTGTATCACAGGTAGCCTTGGCTATTATAGCATTTTCAATAGGTTCGTCTATGGAAGTTGATACATTAAAAAGTTTAGGAGCAAAGATATTCGTAATTACAATTATTCAAGCAGTAGCTGCTTTCTTCTTTGTTTTACTTGGTTTGATATTCTTTTTCCACTGTGACTTCTACCTAGCATTAGTATTAGCAAGTATTGCAACCGCAACAGCTCCTGCAGCCACCCTCCTAGTTATACAACAATATAATGCAAAAGGAAAATTGGTTGACTTACTTATTCCTATAGTTGCACTTGACGATGCGGTTTGTATTATAATCTTTGGTATCGCATCATCTATGGCAAAAACTTTCCTAGAAGGACTTCCAATCAACCTAATAACTATCCTAAAAGGACCTGTATTAGAAATAGTATTGTCTTTAGCAATTGGTGCAGCAGTTGGTTTTGTCTTTACTTTTATAGTAAAATTCTTGAAGAGAAATTCAGAAATATCTGGATTTACCTTTGCAGTTATCCTAATACTTTCTTACCTTGCTAGAAAGTTCCACCTATCTGACTTATTAACTATAATGGCTTGTAGTTTCATAGTAACAAACTTCTCGAAAAAGACCGAGACTGTCAATATGGAAGTCGACAAACTTGCTCCTATAATATTTACTTGTTTCTTTGTTTTTTCTGGAGCAGAACTAGACCTAAAAGTTCTAACTGTAGTTGGAGCAATGGGCGTATTCTACATTATTGCTAGGGCTTTAGGTAAATACTTCGGAACATACTTTAGTTGTAGAATTATGAAAGAAGATAGAGAAGTTTCTAAATACCTAGGTCTTACATTACTACCTCAAGCTGGTGTGGCAATAGGTCTTAGCCAAATAGCGGTTAATATCTTACCAACTCAACAGGGAACCGAAATTCAGACGATTGTGCTAGGAGCTACCATAATTTATGAGATGTTAGGACCAATTTTGGCAAAATATGCTTTAAAGAAAACACATTGTATAGCACAAGACGCATAAAAAATGGATTTAACTGTGGATTTATTGGATAAAAAATTTGAACTTGTATCTGAATTTTCGCCCAAAGGAGACCAAGTTCAAGCAATAGAAGATATAATAAATTCATTTGAAAAGGGCGAAAAGCAAGTATCTTTGTTGGGGGCAACTGGCTCTGGCAAGACTTACACTGTGGCAAATGTGATAGAAAAATTGCAGAAACCTACACTTGTAATAGCTCACAACAAAATACTTGCAGCACAATTAGCAGAAGAATTGCGTTCGTTTTTTCCAAACAACGCAGTTGAATATTTTGTAAGCTACTATGATTACTATCAACCAGAGGCTTATGTTGCACAGACAGACACCTATATAGAAAAAGATTCATCTCAGAACGATGAACTCGACAAACTTAGGCACTCTGCAACAGCAGCTCTCTTTGAAAGAAAGGATGTAATCGTAGTAGCTTCTGTTTCGTGTATCTACGGTCTGGGAGATGTTATAGACTACAAAAACATGGCTCTTTCTGTAAGGGTCGGAATGGAAAAATCTAGAGAAGAAATAATCGAAAAATTAGTTGATATTCAATATAAAAGAAACGACATAGACTTTCACAGAGGAAGTTTTAGGGTAAGGGGCGATGTTGTAGAAATAATACCTGCATCAAGAAGTCAAAAAGCAATTAGGATAGAACTTTTTGGCGATGAAATCGATAGAATTTCAGAAATAGACCCACTTACTGCTAGGACTTTGTCTTACACAAACCACGCTGTAATCTTTCCTGCTAGCCACTATGTCAAGGACGCAGAAAGCATAGAGAGAGCTATAGCAGATATAGAAAAAGAACTAAAAAACCAAGTAAAAAAATTCAAAAAGGAAAACAAATTAATAGAGGCACAGCGTATCCAAGAAAGAACTAGGTACGATATAGAAATGCTAAGGGAACTTGGATTTTGTTCAGGTATAGAAAATTACGCTAGAATACTTGAGAATAGACCTGTTGGCTCTCGTCCAAGTACCTTAATAGACTATTTTCCAGATGACTTTTTAATAGTTATAGACGAATCCCACGCCACAATCCCACAAATTAGAGCAATGTACAAGGGCGATAGGTCAAGAAAGACCAATCTAGTAGAGTATGGATTTAGAATTCCCTCAGCGTTAGATAATAGACCGCTAAATTTTGATGAGTTTGAAAGTCTAACAGACAAAGTCTTGTATATGAGTGCAACGCCTGCCGAATATGAAAGAGAAAAATCGACGACAATTACTGAACAAATTATAAGACCAACAGGACTACTAGACCCAGAAATAGAGATTAGAGAAAGTATGTCGCAGGTAGATAATCTTTATTATGAAATAGTAAAGAGGGCAGAAAAAAAAGAGAGAGTCCTAGTAACTACCTTGACAAAAAAGATGGCGGAGGATTTGACGACTTACTTTGAAAAAATGAATCTAAGAGTCAGATATATGCACTCGGATATAGACGCTGTAGAACGTATGAAGATAATAAGAGAACTAAGAAAGGGCGAGTTTGACTGCCTAGTGGGTATAAATCTTTTAAGAGAGGGGCTTGACATTCCAGAAGTAAGCCTTGTAGCGATACTCGATGCAGATAAAGAGGGCTTTTTAAGGAGCGAAACTTCGCTGGTACAGACAATTGGCAGGGCTGCTCGTAATGTAAATGGCAAGGTTATAATGTATGCAGATAGCATAACTAAGTCTATGCAAAAGGCGATAGACGAAACGAATAGAAGGCGAAAAAAACAAGATGAATACAACAAAGAACACGGCATCACACCAGAAAGTATCAAAAAATCAATAAAAGAATTGATAGAAGCTACTAGGGAAGTTGCAGAAGATGTAGCTGAATACAATCTAAACTTAAGTATAGAGGAAAAAGTCGAACTAATAGAGGAATTAAACATTCAAATGAGGCTGGCTGCAGATGCCTTGGAATTTGAAAAAGCAGCAAAATTAAGAGATGAAATAAAAAGACTTAGCAGGGGGTGATATAATGGCAAAGGCTTTAAAAAAAGCAGAAATAAAAGATATTATTGACATTCTTATTGAAATGCACCCAAATGCAAAGGCAGAATTAAACTATAACAATCCTTTTGAGCTTTTGATTGCAACGATTTTGTCCGCTCAATGCACTGATATAAGAGTAAACAAGACCACTCCTGATTTATTTAAGGTTCTAAAGAACCCAAAGGATATTTACGATATAGAACATTCTGATTTAGAAAAAATCATAAAATCTTGTGGGCTTTACAAAACAAAGGCAAAAAACATACGAAAAACTTGTGAAATTTTGGATAAGGAGTATAATGGAACTGTACCAGATGAAATAAGTAAATTAATAGAATTGCCCGGTGTTGGCAGAAAGACGGCAAACGTAGTTGTTTCAAATGCTTTTGGCACTCCTGCCATAGCTGTAGATACTCACGTAAAAAGGGTTTCCAACAGAATAGGTTTGGCATCGTCAGAAAATGTTAGTATAATAGAAAGAGACTTGATGAAAAAAATCCCTAGAGACTTGTGGACTCAAATGCACCACACCCTAATTTTTCATGGCAGACGAATTTGTAAGGCATCAAAACCAAATTGTGATATATGTAAAATCAACGAAATATGCAGGCAAAAAGGTTTGTAGTTTAAATATATATAAGTATATGAGAGGACTTTTATATGGCAGATATTAATGAAAACAACGCTAATAATAACGTAAAATTTGCATTAGACATAGGTACTCGTACTGTAATTGGAATGATTTTATCAAAAGATGGCAGAAATCTTGTTGTTGAAGACTACGAGTTGATGGAACACCCTGATAGAGCGATGTACGATGGTCAAGTTCACGACATATTCGAAGTAAGTGAAATTGTAAAAAAAATAAAAAATACACTAGAACAAAGAAATAATATCACATTAACAAACGCTTCTATCGCTGCCGCAGGTCGTTCATTAAAGACAGAAAAAGTCGTTTTAGAGAAAAGACTTGACCCATCAGAAGAAATTACACAAGAATTTTTAGATAGCATAGAAATGGAAGCTATCCAGCTAGCTGGGGATAAAATAAAAAAGAGCGTGCCTGTTGTAAAGACTCTATATTACTGCGTTGGCTACTCTACTGTAGGTATCTTGCTAGATGATGTAAATGTGAAAAATCCCGTAGGACACAGTGCCTCTACTATAAAATACGGTTTGGTGGCGACCTTTTTGCCACACAATGTTTCAGATACCTTGTATAAGGTTGTCATAAATGCTGGGCTTAACATAGAGTCAATGACACTAGAGCCTATTGCTGCCCTAGAAGTGAGTCTTAGGAACACTTTGAGATTGCTTAATTTAGCGATAATAGATATAGGGGCTGGTACTTCGGATATTGCCCTTACTAAAAGCGGAAATATTTATTCTTATGGAATGGTTGATGTTGCAGGAGATGAAATCTCTGAGGCTTTAATGAGAGAGTTTTTGCTCGATTTTGACGAGGCTGAACAATTAAAACTAAACCTTATGAACAGCGATGAACAAGAATTTAAAGATATTATTGGAGTGACACACAAGGTAAAAACAGGAGATATAATAAATAAGATTTCAACATCTTTGGATGCGATTGCAGAAAAGATAGCCGAATGTGTTTTAGAGGAAAACAAGGAAGTGCCAGACGCAGTATTTTTAATAGGCGGATCTTCGCAGATGCCTAGTCTAAAAGATAGGATAGCAAGGGCATTAGGAATTGATGAAAACAAGATAAATGTTAAAAAAGCTAATGATTTGAAGCACGTGGACTATAAAATTGAGCCTTTAAATAGCCCAGAATTTGTCACGCCAATAGGTATAGGGTATATGTCTTACTTTGTAAAGCAGAGAGATTTTATCAGTATAGTTATCAATTCAAAGGTTTATAGACTATTTAATAGGAAGAATTTAAGTATTTCAGATGCCTTGGTACTGGCTGGTTTTAACGCAAAAAGGCTTATCCAAACTAGAGGAAAGTCGATGAAGTATATCTTAAATGGTGAGGAAAAAACAATTCATGGGGGGGCTGGCGAACCATCTAAAATAATCCTAAATGGTTTGACTTCCTCTATGTACGATAGTATTAAGCACATGGATATTATCGAGATAACAAAACCGATAGGTGGCGAGGATGCGAGTGCGGAACTGAAAGATGTGGTAAATTTTGATGCCTACGTGCTTAAAAATAAAGAGAAAATACCGTTTATTGAAAAAGTTTTTATAAATGGCAAAGAAGAAACTGACAAAAATTACCTCATTAAAGAGGGCGATATTATTGAAACCGTTTCTGTAGATGGCGAATATGAGGAAGTTTCTGATAAAAAAGAAAGGCTTGAAAAAAAGCCAATTTCTAGCTATAGAGAAGATGATTATAGCAAATACCTAGAAAATGAGGACGACTTTGATGACGATATAAGCGAGGTATATGACTACAAGGCAGCAAAAGAAGAACTTATAAAGTCGCAAAATCCCAAGCAAGAAATTGAAGACGATGATTCAAGGGTTTTAAACCTACTCATAAACGCAAGAGCATTAAAGATAAAGGTAAAAAAAGAGACTTATCTATTGAGTGATTTACTGAAATTATTAAACTACGATATTGAAAAGTACGGCGACAAGATAGCTGTTAAAGTAAATGGCAAGGATGTAGAACACAATAGCAAGATAGTAGATGGCGACAAGATAGAGCTTGGGTTTAAGTAGGTTCGATTAACAATAATATCAAAGTGGGGGGACTACGTTTTGCTTTCGCAAAACCCTTTTCGACTGCACTCCGTTTCGTCTCAAAGCACTCGCTAAAAAGAGCTTTCGCTCTTTTTTTAACGCTCGTGACTACGTTCGACTCACCATTAATACTAATATCAAAAAAGAGCCGTATGGCTCCTTTTTGATATTGGTGGAGATGAGGGGAGTCGAACCCCTGTCCAAAATAATATCCTATATGCTTTCTCCGAGTGCAGTCTATTTTATTACAATTTTACTGGCAATAGACAGCCTGCAAAAAGGTTTGTCTTATAAAATACCCGCCGATACTAAGACTCTCTCGGTTTTGACTGCTGTAAAAGATTTTAGCACCCAAGCTCGATAGAGGCAGCAGTTCGTCATATCGAGGAGGGCTGCGGCGTTAGTTACGCTGCAAGTGCAAAATTTTGTTTTTTTGCGTTTATATTTAATTTCCCAGTTCTTTAACGTGTACCCCAAGAAAAAAACACGACTCGCTTACATATATTCCCTTATCCTGTCGAAACCAAAAACACCCCCATATTATTTTTTGAAATTACGGTTTTTAATCTCTCGTTTAAGACGCATATCACTCTCCCTCTTGGCGATTGCGTCACGTTTATCATACTTCTTTTTGCCCTTACAAATAGCCAAATTAACTTTTACCAATCCCCTGTCATTAATATAAAGCGAAAGTGGTATTAGAGTTATCGACTCTTGTTTAAGTTTGCGTTCTAATTTTATGAGTTCTCTTTTGTGTAACAGTAGTTTTCTCTTACGCAAAACATCGACATTGTTTATACTGCCTTGCTCATAAGGACTAACGTGCATACCAACTATATGAACCTCTCCATTTTTTAGTTCTGCATACGCTTCCTTGATACTTGCCTTGCCCTGCCTAATTGACTTTACTTCAGTTCCTTTTAAAACTATCCCAGTCTCAAAACTGTCTTCTATAAAGTAATCATGCCTTGCCTTTTTATTTTGCGCTACTGTTCTACTCATTTTACTCCTCATAATTTTACAACTATCTTAGTTTAGCACAATGTTATTAGGCTATCAAATATTATAGATATTTGTAAACTGTTTGTAATTGCTGAATTTAAAGGAATAAACATTACTCTAATAAAAAAGCTTGCCAAAAATTATGACAAGCCTTGAGTTTTTAGTTTTTGATAAGTCTATTTTGCCATCATTAATAAGAACAAGATAAAACTGTCATTTACTACAAATTGGAAAGGATTGTACTCAAATGCCTCTACTATGGAATACTTTTTATCAATCTTATCCTGAGCTAGTGGCGTTTCTTCCTCTTTGATTTCCTCTTTTTTATTGTCTGCTTTTACTACATTTAACTCGTATTCAACTGTTGAAATATAAACATTTGAAGTGTCATAAGCCTCCGCTTTTACCCTTACTTTTTGACCAGCATATTTTCTAAGATCTAGGTTTATTGTATAAGGAGAGCCTTTTGTTTCACCTATATAAACATCATTTACATAGTATGCGACCTTGTCAGTTTTGAGGCTTCTATTGCCAACATAGGCACTCATTTTATATAATTTATTTTCAACGCTTTTATTTTTAAAAGCACTAAAGTCTTCATATATGACCTTGCTATTATCCCCTATGTTAGATAGGAAAAATGAATCTTTAATGGCTTTTTTGTATGCGTCCAAGACCAATTTATTATTACTCAATAAACACTTTCTCTTTGCTCCCCACGTTTCTTCGTTATCCCAATAGAAAACTGCCTTTATTCCGGGAAATCTCCTAGCGATTTCATCATAAAATTCTTTTAATTCTTTTGCAGCATATTTAGACACATCAATATCTGTAAACTCAACATTCTGAATAGGTGCCCCCTCTGATAAAAATATTGGTTTTCTTTCTGCATAAGTATTGTAAATAGGTGTAAATCTATCTGTGTATTTTGTTCTGTGTTTGCTTTCGCCGTCTTTAGTATATGGTGGATATGAACTTACGCCTACCCAGTCTACATAATCATCCCCTGGATACCATTCATGCGCATCGCCAAAACCATGATGTCCCCAATCATTAGGACACCAACACATAACTACATTTGGAGCTTCTTTGTGCATTATATCAGCAACTAGCCTAAACTTTTCTATATAAAGAGCAGTGTCGCCTCCCCAAGTACTTCCAGGGTCGTTCATCTCATTGGCAAATCTCAAAAATATAGGAATACCGCTTTCTTTGGCTTGTTTAGCAAACTTGTGCAAGTACTCTCCATCTACAACCTTATCCAAGCCTGTATTTGGTTCTAAACAAACCTGCATAGCACATCCAGTTTCCTTAGCCTTTTTATAGTGGCTTAAATAGTGGTTAAATTCCATCTTATCATAATGAATGTATATCATATACATTGCGTGTTTTTTACCTGTGAGTTTAGGAACAGCATCAAAATAAAACGGATTGCCCGTCCATGGATCGTGGACAACCTTATCTCCCTCAGCAAACATAGCTAGATACGCACCAACCTTTGGCTCGTATTTTACCCCATGATACATTTGCTCATCCTCTTTAGTAGTATCTCTTTGCAAATAGAGTCTCATATCTACCCCATCTGCATATAATAGGCTATTAAAAGAAATAGCAAAGAACAAAAGTATTGCTATAATTGATTTTTTTTTCATTTTTTACTCCTAATTTATACTCATTTATATATTAAATTTATCCATCATGCTTACAATAGTACTTTTATACTATAATATTTTCTGCGAAAAATCAAGGACTTTTATACTATATACTTCCCAAATTTGCCCATTTTACTTAATATCAAATATAATAAATAAGTTATAAATACAACTATAGCAGTAAATATTGGAACGCTTATTATTAAAGGAAATTGAGATGGGCTTACTCCTAAATATTTAAAGCCTTTCAGTATAATATCATGGGCTAGGAATATTCCAAAGCTAGCTTTAGCAAGTTTTAAATAGAATGTAGATGAATATGATTTTAAATCAAGGACTTTTACAAGCCCAAACAATCCATAAGCTGATATAATTACACCGATTGATGTTCCGCCCCAAAAGTTTGTATACGTATTCCCAAAGTAAACTGTAAAATAATATGTTAGAAAAAAGCTTATTAGATTGCCAAAAATTAATGCCGAAAAATAATGTTTTGAACTTCGTGGATAAACACTTATGTAATAAGCTAATAATCCACACCCTATTGATGAATATGCTAAAGGCATATATACGTATGCAACAAGATTAATAAAATATGAACCTATAAAAGAGGTTCTTATATCTGGTATTATAACTCCAAAAATAAGCCAAATTATGATAGCAATTTCTATATCTTTTTTGCTAGCCTTTGCTATGAATGATTTTATTAAGGGCAAGAATAAGTAAAATACTATCATATTATAAATAAAATATAGTTGATAATTATGATTAAATACCAAAATATTTCTTAGCCCCAAAAGAATATTATCTATATTTGGCAAGGGGCTCGTTTGACATATATAAACTACTTTAATAAATTCATAAACTATCGCCCAAAAAAGGAGCGCAGTGATAAGTCTAGGTAGATATTTTTTGAAAACTTCTGAAAACCCTATATTTTTTTTCTTTTTCATAAGAATCGCCCCTGTACACATAAAGAATAGTGGAACAGCTGGCGCAACAATACTTCTATATATTGCAAGTAAAAACCAATCAAAACTTAAAATCTCCGTGCTAATTATCAATGGTGCAATAATATGAATAGAAACCACAAAAATTATAGCTATACTTTTGATAACATCTATATAATTATCTCTTTTTTGCATTTTAACTACCCTTTATTTCCTTATAGTAAAATACCGCCAACTGAGTCCTATCCCTTAAGTCCAGTTTTAAAAGCATATTAGAAATATAGTTTCTAACAGTTCCCTCGCTCAAAAATAATTCTTCAGCGATTTCCTTATTATTTAGTCCATCTGCAATTAGTTTTAGGATAGACTTTTCTCTTTCTGAAAAATCCTCGATTAATTCATAGTTTTCCTCACTGTGTTTAGCATTAATATCAGCTATAGCTTCAATTATTTTTGAGTCAAAAACAATTTTTCCATTTAGTACAGCATCCATTGATGAGGATATTGAGGCAATATTCTCTTTTAAAATATAACCTTTACAACCCAAACTTATAGCCTCATCAATGTATTCTTTATCGTGAAAGGTCGTAAGCAAGAGTATTTTTGCATCCTTATCCCTAGACAAAATCTCCCTAGTGGCATCAAGACCACTTCCTCCTGCCATTCTAATATCCATCAAAACTAAATCGGGTTTATATTTAAAATAGGATTTCATCGCTTCATCAGCACTTTTACAACTGTCTAAAACATCATAATTTTTAGCAATAAGCACCTGTTTTAAAGACTCTCTAACTATGGCATCATCATCAACTATAATAATTTTACTCATACATATCTCCTATACTAAACTTTCTTTTTTCAATAAAAACATCAAGTTCAAACCATTATTAAAGTCATAAGTAAACCTACCATTGTAGGTTTTTGCAAAATCCTCAAATGATACAAAACCAATGCCCTTTTCGACTATCTTATTCTGACTTAATTCATTGTGTATCTCATCATTTATACTACTGTTTTTATCCTCTATGCTAAAACTCAAATGCTTTGGCAGTTCAATTATAGATATATTTATTTTCTTAGAATTTGAATGTTTTAAAGTGTTTGAAACCGCCTCTTTAACTACAGATATTATATTGTGTTTGACCTGATAAGTAAATTCCGTGTCTACCTTGTAATTCAAAGTAAAATCTAAACTAGGGTTGTTTTTGATTATATCATTAATCGCAAGCTCTAAGTCTATTGATTTGTCGTGCAATGAATGTAGAGACGTCCTAATATCAGCCATTCCTTTTTTTAAATTATCTTGCAAAGCATCTATTTGCCTATTCAAAACGGAGTTTTCTGGACTTCTCATTGCCTCTGTTTGTATTATTGCCCCTGATATTGTATGTCCTACACTATCGTGTATTTCCCTTGAAATTCTATTTCGTTCACTCAATATGGCAATTTCTATATCCTTTTCTTTTTCAATTATTAATTTTTCTTCTTCTGTCCTTTGCCTATCCAATTTTATCTTATAATCATCATCTTTTTCATATAATTTTTCTTTGTATATTGTAAACTTAATAGCATATAACGTTGATACATAAGCTAATAAGCCTGTTAACAAAATGAAAAGGTTCATATCCCTAATAATTACTAAACAAATTACAGGAACAATCATAGAATATGCCTTTGTCTTATCAATCTTAGCTGATGCTTGGATAACTATAGGATAAGCATATATTAAAAATGGATAAAATATACTGACAAAAAAGAAAAGTAAATAAAGTACAATAGAAATTTTTTTATTCATAAAATCTATAATAAGAGATATAGCTAGTCCTATCAATACAACTAGGGCAAGCGTTTTATAGTCTAAAAAATCAACTGCATAGACTATGCTAATAAGAGTTATAATTATTTTCAATATTAATTCTTGCATTTCTTATCCTATTACTATCCTATTACATTTGTCATATATTTTTATGACTTTATTCACTTAACTTTACACAAAAATAATTATATCATAGTAGTATCAAAAAAGTAAGGAGAACAAAAATGCTAGTAAAAGTAGATAATTTAGTAAAACGATATGGGAATTTAATCGCCCTAAATAACTTCAATATGGAAGTAAGAGAGGGAGAAATCCTAGGATTATTAGGACCAAATGGCAGCGGAAAGACCACGGCAATAAACTGTATTTTATCCTTGTTAAATTACAGTACAGGTAAAATAGAGCTTTTTGGCGAAAAAATGACACCTAACTCTTACGATATAAAGGCAAAAATTGGCATAGTTCCGCAAGAAGTCGCAATTGTTGACACACTAACTGTGGAAGAAAATATCGACTATTTTTGTGGTTTGTATGTAGGAAATAGGAAAAAAAGAAAAAAACTTGTAGAAGAGGCAATACAATTTGTGAAACTAGAAAGTCACCGAAAATTTTTGCCAAAAAAACTTTCTGGCGGACTAAGGCGTAGGTTAAATATAGCCTGCGGAATTGTGCACAAGCCAAAACTATTAATACTAGATGAACCCACTGTGGCAATCGATGCACAGAGTAGAAACTTTATCTTAAACGGTATAAAAGAACTCAACAAAAATGGCACGACAATTTTATACACAAGCCACTATTTAGAGGAAGTTGAGACATTGTGCGATAGGATTATAATAATGGATAAGGGAGAAAATATTGCAGAAGGCTCTCTAAATGAACTAATAAATTTACTTCCTACAAGCGAAATAGTAGAAATAGAATTTATTGGAAATGAGGATGAAATCAAGGAAATCCACTCAAAAGTCGAGAAAATTAATAATTATTTTGATATTAAAATAGAAAAAAACATAAGTAAAATATCTTTTAAACATGGAAATAACATAGCTGAGGACTTTATTAAGTTTTTAAAGGAAAATGAATTAGCATACAAAAACCTAAGATTTACTAAACCAAGTCTTAATGAGCTGTTTTTGTACTTAACAGGAAAGGAATTAAGAGAATAATGAACAAATTTTTATTTCAATTAAAATACTCAATTCTTATGACATTAAAAGATGGTAGTTTTATATTTTGGATGCTTGTTTTTCCCGTTATATTATGCTCCGTTTTTTATCTTGCCTTTTCAAACTTAGATGAGGTTGATGATATTGATTTAATGCTTGGAATTAGCGAAAATAATAATTTAGAAGAGGTTCTTGATAAAATCCCTATTCTAAAAATAATAAAAGATGATGAAAATTCACTTAATGAAATGCTTTTAAATGATGAAATTGACGGATATTTAAACGAAAATTATGAGCTTATATTGTTTAATAAGTCAGACAATTCTACTAGGAGAAAAAACTTAATATATACCTTAGAGGAAATAAAGAGATACAGTATAGCCTATATTATAAAAATAAATGGCGATGTAAACTTAGGATATAAAAATGATGAAATATTAGCTTTTGATTTTAAAGATATTGCTAATTTTATGAAAAAATCTAAGCAAGATGATAAAATTAATTTGAAAAATCTAAATTTTATTCCAAACTCTAGTATTCAATATAAGAAAGCAGAGTCAAGCGCATTTAAAACTATGCTTTTTACGAGTTTTGCTATGTTTTCCTTGTATGGTATATATATTAGCACCTACCTTATGACTATGGTACAGGGGTACTTGAGTAATTTAGCAATTAGAATATCTGTGAGTCCATACAAAAAATCTAGCCTAATAATAGTATCATTTATAAGTAGTCTTTTA
>PDWI01003391.1_pt1 | contig 22899 bp, 21 predicted proteins | sample 1430891 | NCBI WGS metagenome assembly PDWI01 (sample SAMN01162508, study PRJNA174530) | Oral metagenome, whole genome shotgun sequencing project. | biome: Marine environment; feature: Marine mammal; material: Swab sample of the gingival sulcus; isolation source: swab sample of gingival sulcus... | reverse complement strand
CGGTGTTGCGATCAACATTCCACTCGACTATGCGCTGATCTGCGGTCACTGGAGGCTGCCGGAGCTCGGGATCGCCGGTGCTGCAACCGCGACGGTTCTGTCGTGGCTGATCAATGCCGTGCTCCTCGGCCTGTTGATCTTCACCCGCCGCAACAACCGCCAGTTTGCAGTCCTCAGCGGCTGGAGGCTGCACCGTGAGCGCTTTCTCCGGCTGATGCGCTTCGGTGTTCCCGGGGCGATGCAGTTCACCGTTGATACCGCGACCTTTACCATTTTCATTCTACTGATCGGGCGGATCGACACCATCACCCTTGCCGCAACCAACATCGTCTTCTCACTCAACGCGATCTCCTTCATGCCGGCCGTCGGCGCGTCACAGGGCTCTGCTGTTCATCTTCTGTCCGCAAGCAGTCCTCTCCCCCTTCTTTATCAACAGCGGGACAGCAGAACAGGCCGCAGAACAGATGGCGATTCAGCTGCTTCGTTACATCGTCACCGCCTTCCTCTTTTTTGACGCCTTCTATATGCTGTTCAGCGGCGCACTGCGCGGTGCCGGGGATACCAGATATATGATGCAGGCAACCGCGCTCACCGGTCTGTCGACGATGGTGATTCCGGTCTGGGCGGGAATCACCTTTTTCAACATCAGCGGCTTTACCGCGTGGTTTGCGGTTCTCACCTTTCTTGTTGTCATTTTCTCGCTCTCCCTGTACCGCTACCGTTCAGGCAGGTGGCAGGAGATGATGGTGATTGAGGAGGAGCAGGATGAACAGAGAGAAAACCGCGGCAACCGGCTGGTGTGAGCGCTGCGGCTGGGTTCCGCCGGTTACGGATGAGAAAAAATTAATCGTATATACAAAAATATTGAACCAGAAATTAAAGCGACAGATGAAAAAATTGCCCACTACGAAAAAGCGGAGCGGCGGTCACTGCACAGACAGAGGCGGACCCTCTCCCGCCGGCTCAACCGCGAGCTGCGCCAGCTCTGCCGCCTGCGCAATTTTCGCGGCGAAAGCGCGGCCCTTGAGGAGCTTTTCGCCGGGCGGGGGATCCCCTCCGGCACCGGTGACTGCTGCACACCGAAACTGCTCCACGCCGCCGCCTGTCGCGACCTGCAGCCGGTGAGTCTGTGCGAATTCTTCATCGGCAAAAAGACCCCCTCCGGCAGCTGCCGGGACGGCGAATTCTCCCCCCCATGTACAGCAAAATGTATGCCGCTGCCCGGTTTCCTGCTGTGCGGGATCAAAGAAGCCCCCCCAGAGGAAAACAGTAAAGAGAACAACCACAGAACAAAGACAGATGCACTTTCAGAGCCCGGCACCTTTTTGATCAGCTCAACTCCGCCGCACACACCACAGCCGTCCACAGACCGGCTGTCCCGCCTCCTCGCGCAGTTGCGCCCTCTCTTCGCCGACGATATCGAAGCCACAGCTGCCGAGCACAATTCGCAACGGTTCAGGAGCATGGCAAAAGCGACCCGACGAGCCGAGGGTGACGGCATCACCCGTCCCCTCTTCACTCGAAAAAAAAACGAAGGCACCCGTCTCCGCCCGCTGTGCCACAGCCGCAAAAAGAGGCTGCAGATCGGCAAAATAGTTGCAGACATCGGCGGCGGTAAAGAGCTGCCAGCACCCGCTCTCCGCCTCGAGAAAGGCGACCAGCTCCGCCACCTCAAGACGACGATAGATCCCCCGCTCTGCGGCCTTTGCCACCATCTTCGCCGACAGATCGACCCCGTCAATAGTCGCCGCAGCCCCGGCAAAGGCCGCTCCGCAGAGACCGGTACCGCAGCCGAGATCGAGCAGAGAGGCGCGCTTCCGGTCGCCATACCGGCGATACATCCGGAACAGCAGCTGCGGCACCCGGTAGCCAAGGCGGTCGGTGAGGTGCTGATCAAAATGGGCGGCAACGCTGTCAAACAGGGTCGCCACATAGTCCGGAGACGGCGTCTCCGCCCGGCCGCCGGTCAGTGCGGCGAGCATGTGACGGGCGCCGCCGTCATCGGGACGGAGCGCAACCACCCGCCGATACTGCTCGACCGCCTCGGCATGCAGCCCCTCGCGGTGGAGAAGAGAGGCGAGATTGTTGCAGGCGGCGGCATTTTCCGGCTCGAGCGCAACCACCCGCCGGTAGAGTTGGATTGCTTCACTCCGCCTGTCGAGACGAACGCTCTCTCGAAGCAGCCCGGCAAGGTTGTAGAGGGCGTCACCGCTCTCCGGCTCTCTCTGCACAACCTCCCGCCAGGCCTTCTCCGCGTCGCTGTTCTCACCAAGACGCCGCAGAGCAAGACCAAGATTAAAGAGATGGCCGCACTCGCAGGGCTCCAGCTCGACCGCCCGCTGAAACGCCCGCTTCGCCTCGGCGTACTCTTTCAGGGCATAGCAGGCGAGGCCATAACGGCTCTCGAGCAGAGGAGCCGCCGCAAACTCCTTGAGCAGAGACGCAAAACCCCTCTTTGCCTGCGCTGCCCTGCCGGCCTCAAGGGCGTCACAGGAGGCGGTAAAAAGAGCGTTCAACCGGGCTGCCCGCAGCTGTTCAATGCCATCTTTCATCACTCCTCCAGCTCTGCAATTTGTCGGGCCCTTGAGTATCACCAAAGGCCAGGAGTATTCACGGACCCCCTGTTTAAGCGAACGCAACGGTTCGCTCTCTTTTATGCCTTACTTCCTGCAAAATGCGAAGAAAACTGCTGACAGAAGAAAAAAACTTTTTTTTCAGCATTCCGTAAGCGTCTTCTGGTATAGTGCAGCCATGAAAAATCACCTCAGTCTGCCGGATATCATCAACCTTGAATACCTGTTCCACGAAGATGCCGCAAGATCTCCTGCGGTACTGCATCAGCGGGATCGGAAGATTGCCCTCGCGCTGCAGCAGACGGGCTGTCCGGCAACCCCTGCGGCGAAACTGCAGGGCTGGCTGCGCGCCCGTCTCCCCGAGGAGTTCCCCGGTGCAGCGAGCCGCAGTCCCGGTGAGATCTTCTCTGACTCTCTCCGTTTTGCCGGGCTCATTGCGATCATCAAGGGGGGGCTGCTCGGCGCCGCTGCCGGACTCGCCTTCTTCTCGTACAGCGGCACCACCCCGGTCAACGTCTTTCAGTTCCTGCTCCTCTTTGTCGTCAGCCAGCTGCTGCTTGTCGCGCTGCTGCTTGTCGGCAGCCTTCTCCGCGGTCTGCTGCCGGGACTGCCGATGCCCCGTTTTTACTCACTGTTTCTTGAGCGCAGCTTTGGCGTCTTCAGCCGCTGGCTGCGGCGGGGCTGGCTCTCGCGGATTGATGCCGGACGACGCGCCAGTATCAACCACGCCTTTGCGGTAACACGAATGAACAGCCGCCGCTACGGCAGACTCTTCTACTGGCCGTTCTTCTGCCTTGCCCAGAGTTTCGGGCTCACCTTCAATATCGCCCTTGTGGTCACCACCCTGATCAAAATTGCCACCAGTGACCTCGCCTTCGGCTGGCAGTCGACCATGCAGTTCAGCGATGCCGCTGTCCACCGGGCGGTACAGCTCCTCGCCCTCCCCTGGTCGTGGCTGCTCGGAAGCAACGCCGCTCCCGACCTGGCGGCGATTGCCGGGAGCCGGATCGTTCTCAAGGACGGCATCTATCATCTCGCCACCGCCGATCTCACCTCGTGGTGGCCTTTTCTGGTGATGTGTCTGCTCGTCTACGGGGTGCTGGTACGCCTGCTGTTTCTCCTCTTTGGCAGGATGATGGACAGCCATGTTCTCCGCCGGCTGCCGATCACCACCATTCCGCAGTACAGGGGGCTGCTGCAGCGGATGACAACCCCGCAGATGACCACCCAGGCTCCCGAAGAGAAAAGAGTCGAAGCCGCGTCCTGGAGCAGCGCCTCACGCCCGACGGTCTCCCCGGCTCCTCCCGGAGAGGAGGTTCCCGCAAGCAGCCAGCTTGTCCTTGTCGGGGTTGACCTCTACGATCAGCTGCAGCAACCTGTCGAGGAGGTTTCGACAGCCATTGCTCCGACCGGGATCACCCCGATCGCGGTCGAACCGGTCCAGGCGGGCTGGGAGGAGGATCACCGCCTCCTCGACCGGATAAGAGAGCAGTGGCCGGAAAAAGACGGGGTTCTTCTCATTGTCGAAGGGTGGATGGTACCGCTCGTCGATCTCCTCAGCTGGCTCGGCGAGCTGCGCGCGGTGCTGCCCGGCAGGATGATTATCTCGATCGCCCTTGTCGGCCGCCCGGCTGCGACCCTCTTTACTCCGGTCACAAAGCGTGACTTTACCATCTGGCAACAGAAGGTGGAGGCACTCGCTGATCCGTGGCTCCACCTCTTTCCCCTTCTCGGCAGAGAGGATGACTGATGATTCCGGAATTTGCGATCATGGGCCACCCCAACGAGGGCAAATCCTCGGTCCTCTCGACCCTTGCCGAAGACGACTCTGTGCGGATCAGTAACACCCCCGGAGAGACCCGCGAATGCCGCATCTTCCCGGTCGTCATTGACGGTGTTGAGGTGCTGCGCTTCACCGACACCCCCGGCTTTCAGAATCCGGGAAGAGTGCTCGCAGAGCTGCGCCGACTGACAGAGAGCGAGGCCGACCCGCTCACCGCCTTCCGCACCTTTGCGGCGGCGATCCCCGAACTGCACGACGACTGCGAACTGCTGGCGCCGGTTGCCGCCGGTGCCGGGATCATCTATGTGGTCGACGGCTCCCGTCCGATCCGGCGGGTTGACCGAACCGAAATGGAGATACTGCGACTCACCGGAAAACCGCGAATGGCGGTGATCAACTGCAAGGAAGAGGCCGACGAGTATCTTGACGAATGGAAGATGGAGTTCCGCAAAAACTTCAACTCAAGTCGGATTTTTAACGCCCACCGCGCCTCATGGGCCGAGCGGATCTCACTGCTTGAGGCGCTGAAGTCGATCGACCAGGACTGGCAGCAGGTGCTCGAAAAGGTGGTCGAGGCATTCCGCCGTGACTGGGAGGCGCGCAGTGAACAGTCGGCGGCGGTCATCGTCGAGATGCTGACCACCAGCCTCACCCTCGAAGTGGACGGCGACCTCGCAGATGAGGAAAAAGAGGAGGCGCTGCGCACAAAACTGCTCGAAAAATACGCTCTCAAACTTGCCGCCGAGGAACGCAGGGCCCACGAGACCCTGCGCAGCCTCTATAAGCATAACATCTTCAACTACGAGCTGCCCTCCCACTCTCTGCTTCACACCGATATTCTCGACGCCAGAAGCTGGGAACTCCTCGGCCTCACCCGCCCGCAGCTTCTGCTCACCGGTGCCCTCAGCGGTGCCGCCGCCGGACTCGGGTTTGATGCGATGACCTTCGGCAGCAGCTTTGGCGCCTTCGCCGCCGTCGGTGGACTGCTCGGCGGTATCGGCGCACTCTGGGGCGGCGAAAATCTCGCCGGCCAGCGGACGATCATGGGGATCCCGGTGCCGGCCCTCGGCGGCGAAAAACTCCACATCGGCCCGGCCAAAGAGATCAACCTGCTCTTTGTCCTCCTCAACCGCGCCCTCGTCTACTGGCGCCATACGATCAACTGGGCGCACGGACGCAGAGACTATGATCCGGAGCAACCGGGCAGAGGGGAAGAGAACCTGACAAAGGGGTGGGAAAAGGAGAAGATGAAGATAACCCAAAGCTACTTTACAGCCCTTGGCCGCGGCGGCCAGAGTCTCAAGGAGAACGAGGAAAAACTGCGCCGCCTCATCGCCTCTGAGCTGGCGGCAATCGGCAGAGAGTAACAGCTCCTCCCTCCGCCTGCCCCCTCCACCCGACCATTGCTGCTGCCCCCCTTCAAACGGCAGCGCCGCCGGTACTCGACCACACTCTTTTTTACGCGACTGTTGCACTTATATTCATAATCAGTTTATACTGGGAACGGCAAAGATAGCAGGAAAAATTTTCTTATTTTCTTTTATCCGTAAATCAGCTGGAATGAGGCGTACATATCCCGTAAGTGATGATTTTCATCTGTTGTTGTGGCGTGCAGGCAATTCGCCCTGGCTATGCCAGTTTATCCGAAAATCAGGCAGAGGAAGAGGTCTCCGGTCAGACTGATGTTCATATGTTATTGTCGCGGGCAGAGCAGATATGACAATTTCCCCCCAGGAATTTCTCGAAAGAAAAGATGAGTATCTCCCTGCGCTTCCGGCCACGGCGGCCCGGGTACTGGCGGTAACTGCAGATCCGGAGAGCAGTGCGGATGAGCTGATGCAGGCAGTCCTTCCCGATCAGTCAATGTGTGCGGCAATACTGAAGATTGCAAACTCTGCATTTCTCGGGATTCCACGGGGTGCTGGCAGCATCAAACAGGCGGTTGTCATTCTCGGCCAGACCGAGATTCGTAATCTTGTCATTGCCCGGGCCGTATGCAATGCCTTTCCGCTGCTCGACAAAAAACAGATGGCCGAAGCCGACCTCTTCTGGGAGCACTCGTTTTCCTGCGGCCTGCTCTGCATGATCCTTGCCCCGGAGTTCAGAGAGAATCCAGGCGAGCTTTTTCTCGCCGGACTGATTCACGACATCGGCAAACTGCCGCTTCTCCTCGCCTTTCCCGACAAGGCCCTCGATCTGCATATCCTCAGCAGATGCAATTCGATCGCAAGTGAAAAAAGCACCTTCGGTACCACCCACGAACAGATCGGCCTGAACCTTACCTACAGGTGGCTCTTTCCAAGTAAACTGATCGCCGCAGTCGCCTGGCACCACCGTTTTATGGATGCTCCCGGACATACCGAGATTCCGCTGCTCGTCAACCTCGCCGAAAACCTTGTCCTGCTCGCAAAAGAGGACGTCAGCGGTGAGGAGGCCGTTGCCAGACTCTCCTCTTCTCACCCCGATACGGTACAGGAGTGCTCGCACCGTGGTGTTGAGCTTACCGCCGCTGCTGTCGACAGCTGGTTCGAAGAACTTGAACAGCGTAAAGTCGACGATCAGCTGATTCTCGACACCCTGCGATTCTGAAAAACTCTCATATCCAAACAGATACGACTTTTTATTCTGAAGCAATTTCAACACTGCGGTCATCTGTTCATTGCCGACTGCGCCACAAAAATGAACAAAAAACGCACCTGTTGAAGGTGCGCACCACTTTATCGCAGCTCTTTCCCCTCTGTCTCTTTCTCTTTGCCCAATCATCAAAATGTGAGGTACCACATCCTCAAAAGCCGCAAGACTGAGGCCTTCTGTTCAGTGCAGCCAAAACAGGAAAAGAAAGACCTGTGACAAACGGCGCCCCTCTGCACTCTGTCTTGCGGAGACGCCTCAGCTGATCTGACTGCTGACCGGCATATTTTCCCGCAATATTTTAAGTAAAAACACCTTATATTAAATAAAAAAGAAAGAAATATCATGTCACTTATCGAAATTGACCGGGTAGAGAAGGAGTATCTCCTCGGCGAGATTATTATCAACGCCCTCCAGGGTGTCGATCTCAAAATTGACCGGGGCAGATTCGTCGCCGTCTGGGGGCCGTCGGGCTCGGGAAAGACGACCCTGCTGAATCTCCTTGGGGCGATTGATCTGCCGACACGGGGCCGGGTGCGTATCAACGGAGAGGATATCCGGGCAATGAGCGATAACAGAAGAACAGAACTGAGAAACAGAACCATCGGGTATGTCTTTCAACGGTTCAACCTGATCCCGGTTCTTTCGGCACGGGAAAATGTCGCCCTGCCCCTGCAGCTGCAGGGGGTTGCCGAAGCTGAGACGCAGCAGAGGGCGATCGATCGCCTTGAGGAGGTCGGCCTTGCCGAATTTGCAGAACAGAGGCCGGATACACTCTCCGGCGGTCAGCAGCAGCGGGTCGCAATCGCCCGGGCTCTTGTGACCGAACCCTCTCTGGTGATTGCCGATGAACCCACCGCCAGTCTCGATTCCAAATCGTCACTGCACATCATCGCCCTGATGCGCGAACTCAACGCCCAAAAAAAGACCACCTTTATCTTCTCCACCCATGATCAGAGACTTCTTGCGCGGGTGGACGAGCTGATACGTCTTGAGGACGGCAGGATCATCAACGGAGGCCGCAATGAACAAGTGGTTTAAAATTGCGCTGCGAAATATCGTAAAAAACAGACGACGGTCGCTGGTGACACTGCTTGCGATCTCGCTCGGCTTCACTGCTGTGAGCCTGTTTTATGGCTATACCCATTTTACCTTCGAGGGGCTGCGGCGGGCCGCCATCCATGGAGAAGGGATCGGCCATCTGACACTGTATAAATCCGGCTGGCTCGACAACGGTAAAGTTGATCCGGACAGATATATGTTCACAGAAGACGAACTGCGGCAGGTTCTCAACATTGTCAGAGCGCAGCCGGAAGTAACTCTGGCAACACCGCAGCTCTCTCTCTCCGGCCTGGTCGCAAACAGCAGTATCTCGACAATTTTTATCGGCAAAGGGGTCGTCCCGAAAGATCAGGCCACTCTCAGAGGGCCGATTGCCAAATTCCGGGCAATCGAGGGTACCGCTCTCTCTTCAGAAAAAGAGTCTCAGGTTGAAATGGCCTCTGAGCTGGCCAGACAGCTGAGCCTTGCCCCCGGCGATGACGCGGTGGTTATGAGCTCAACCCCTGACGGCCAGATGAATGCGCTCGATATAACTGTCGGCGGGATCTATGACACCGGAGTCAGCGCAACAAACGATAAATTTATCCGCCTTCCTTTTTGTTATGCCCAACAGCTTTACGACACCAAAAAAGCGGATCGTGTTGTGGTCCTGCTTGCCGACTGGAAAATGACCGGGGTTATGCAGCAGAAACTCGAGCAGCAACTGGCCGCAGCAGGGATCGATACCGAGAGTAAAAACTGGTATCAGCTGTCGGCTTTTTACCGAAAGGTAAAGACCCTGTTCACGATGATATTTACCTTCATCTTCAGCATTGTTCTGGTGATTGTGGTGATGAGTGTGATCAACACCATGGGGATGGCGGTCGTCGAGCGGACCCGTGAGATCGGCACCTTACGCGCTCTTGGTCTGAAACGCCGTGGTGTCAGTTTACTTTTTGCGATCGAAGGCGCTCTTCTCGGGCTGCTCGGAAGCGGGGTCGGGGTTGTGCTGTTTTTTATCGTCTGGCTCGCTTTCAAAATCACCGCGCCAACCTATTTCCCGCCGGGCAGCTCATCCCCGGTTCCACTGGAAATTGATGCGGTCCCGCAGATGCTGGCAGCTCTGGTCATCTTTTTAGCCTCTCTGTCGACCGCCGCTGCGGTTCTTCCGGCACAGAAGGCGGGGCGGCAGAGTATTGTCGATGCGCTGGCTCATGTTTGAAAGGTTCGGCGCGATTTCAACCGGAAAAGAGGTGGACATGATGAAAAGGAAAATACTCTCTCTTTGTGCCGCAACGATCTTGCTCATCTTTTTTGCCACAGACCATCTGGATGCCGCAACCGCAGAGTCGCCTGAACAGATCCTCGCTGATTCGGACCGGGCACGGGGAAACGGACCGGGACTGGTCTGGCGGACAGAGATTGTCTCTGTTGAAAATGGCAGAGAGCAGAGACGGTCTCTTGAAATCAGCTCAAAAGGTGATAACGCCCTCGCCCGCTTTATTGCCCCTGCCAGGGTGAAGGGGCGGATGCTGTTGATGCGTGACCGCAACATGTGGTTTATCAAACCGGGGTTGCGCAAGCCGGTGCCGATCTCACCACGCCAGAAACTGATCGGCGGTACGGCGAACGCCGACATCGCCTCAACCAACTATGTCAAGGATTACCGCATCGCATCAATGGATGAAGAAAACTGCGCTGATCAGCAATGCTATCGCTTTGACCTGAAGGCACGCAATAAAAAGGTCGCCTACGCCGGCATCAGATACTGGGTATCGAAAGAGAGGCATCTCGGTGTTCAGGCCGAATTCTGCACCAGATCAGGGAAGATATTGAAAAGTGCGGTCTTTTCATATCAGAACGCCATCACTGTTGACGGCCAAAAACGACCCTTTGTGTCGAGGATGGTTATCACCGATGCGGTTATCCCACAAAACGTTACCACGATGGAGTACAGCAATGTCTCGGTTGAACCGGTTGCCGACGCCACCTTCAATCTGAACCTCATTGCGCATTGACCGCCTGCCGGAAAGAGAAAGGGACCATGAAAAGTCTTTCGCTGCCGTCGCTGTTTTTTGTTGTCGTCTTCGCACCGTCTCTGCTGTTGTTCTCAGTCCCGACTGCCGAGGCCGCAGCAGATGCCGCCAGCCGGAGTTCTTTCTGGTGGGATGAGCTGAAGAAAGGGGTCCGTTGTACCCCCAAAATTCTGCTTTCAGCGGCATATGATGAGATTGCCCGATCAACACAAAATCCGCAGAACAGTCTCCTCCATCTCCCCGAGTGGTCGCTGAAGACGGAGTTACGTCCCGATCTCTTTCTGCTCTATAACCAGTTTGATATCACCTTGAAGCCGCGCGCACAGGCAGGGTGGCGGCAGAGAGAAAACAGCACTGCTGATACTGATGCCGACTGGTCTGTTCTCGAGTGGCATATCAAGGCCCGGGCAAGTGATACCGTCTTTTTTTCATGGGGGTGGGAGAATCTGCAGTGGGGGCCCTCGTATATGGCGTCACCCTCCAATCCATTTTTCTACGATAATGGCAGGCTCAGCCCCAGAGAAGAGATCGAAGGACTTGATATCGCCCGTCTGGTATGGGTCCTGGACGAAAAGCTGACGATCTCCCTGATCGCTGGTTCAGGAAAGGGTGCAGACGATGACATTCGTGATTTCGAGCAGAAATATGCGGCAAAACTCGACTACACGGCTGCCGGGTACTACGGCAGCCTTGTCGCTTCGACGAAAAAAGATGAGCAGATTCAGCTTGGCGGATTTGCCGGGGTAACCGCCTCTGACGCCCTGCTCCTCTACCTCGAAGGCGCAGTGCATAACGGAACCCCGACGTACTTCCCTGTCGCCGCAAGCTCTCCTTTCGACCTGACCTTGACCAGTAACAGACAGGACGACGGTATCGAGGGCCGCCTCCTCGGCGGAGCGTCCTATACGCTCGAATCCGGTTCAACCTTCGTTGCTGAATATCTGTACAACAGCGCAGGCTACAGTGACGCGCAGGCGGAGCTGTTCCATAAACTGCGGGCAGAAGCCGCCGCTGCATATACCGCCGGCGGCCCTGTTGCCCTGCCTGCAGCAAAACAACTGAGACTGGCGGTTGACCCGGGTTTTGGCTTTATGCGCAAACACTATCTTCTCTTTCAGTTCCGAAAAAGTGAAATATTCGATATGGTGGATATAACACTCTCCTGGCTGCAGAATCTCGATGACGGCTCTTCGCGGCTGCTTCCCGCGATTGATATCGCCTTATGGGATCACGCCGCAGTCTTCCTGCATGGAGTAGTGAACCGGGGTGAAGCAGAGACAGAGTACACCGCACTCTATCGTTTCCAGATTGTCACAGGTCTGGAGTTTACCTTCTAACCGGCAGTAATCTGGAGCAAACAGCCTTCAGTCAGAACAAAAGAGTACTCCTGAGCAGGACTGGGTGAGTCGTCACGACAACAGGCGACAAAATCTGCGCGGATATCATACTGACAGCAGAGAGTGTTACGGCACCTGTGCCGGATCAGGCGTATCGTAAAGGAAGGGAAATCTTGACCGATGAAGAAGCAGGGAATTGCCCAATGGGCCCGGAATATTCTTTTTATAGTTTGTGAAATTTTTCTTCTTATTGTTTCATTGGCAATCGACACCCCGGTTCACGAGAAGATTTTCGCTTTTTTTACGTTCAGCATACTCCTGTTCTTTATATTTTTTTGGCTATCTTCGCTCGTAACCTGTATTTTTCAGAAAAGCAATCCCCATCGATGGCGGGAGATTCTCATTATTTTGGCATTTAATATTTTGGGCGCAATTTATTTTCAGCGGGCATGCCAGATACGGAATTACCAACCACCCAAAAATCCTGAAATATTCAATCACAATTTCACCAGATGGCTTGATAAAAATCATTTTTCCCTTGAAAAATGTATTGAACGATATGGTAATGCGACGGGCTTCAGCGCGGTTACAGGTGCTCTGGGGGGAGTTGTCATAATGTCAGGCTTTGGGCTTAAACACGCTCTATTCTTTCTCCCCGAATGGTTAAGCCCTTTCGTCCTTACCCTTCCGATGCTGGGGTTTCTGGCTTTTCTTATAAAATATATTTACAGAGACTGGAAAAGCACTGACCATATCCCTTTTTTATTAAGTTTAATGTTTTTGCAGGCTGATGCCGGCAACAAGGCCAGAGGCATGATGTTCTTTAATCAAAAAGGACCATGTTACAAGAAACCTCCACTCTCTTTTATTCTGATGGGGGACTTCTTTCTTTTTCTCAGTATTGCATCCAGCATGTCTGCTTTTGGGAGCTTTTCTGGTGAGACCCAACAACAAACAGTCTATCTTCAAACAGGTGGAATAACGCTTACCTTTTTATTTTTACTTATCGCCCTTCAATTTCAAACGTCCTGGTTTATTTACTTTCATCCTGACAGTATTTTTTCAGTTATCAAACACTATCGAGCATGGAAAACCGCCAGTTCTATTATCGCACTACTGCCTCTGTCAGGATTTAGCATTATGTATATTCTCCTGTCTCTTCAGGAGTTATCAACGTAATTCTCGATTATCAAAGAGTCACTCCCCATCCATGAGCCGACAGTCTAAAAATGATGATCCCGAAACGTCATTGCGGTTTATCGCACTGCTGACGGGTGCTGCTGCCGCACTTGCCGGAGTGCTCTCTCTTTTCGTCGAGGTCTCCTTTACGGCCCTGTTTATTGCGGCAGAATCGATTGTTTTCTGTCAGGGGCTCTCTCTTTTTGCCCTCGGCCGTCTCCGCAGCCCGGACAGATGCGAACCATGGCCTTTCTTCATCCGCCGTTTTCTCGCAGTTGTGATCGGCTCGGTCGCGGGAATCCCGGCCGGGCTCTTTTTATCCGGCGGCAGCCGGCTGCTTCCACTGTCGCCTGCCGGCAGTCTTGCCTGCTCGACTGGTATCGCCATCTTCTTCGGCGGCATCTTTGTTGGTGGAAAGACCGTCTATCGTCGTATCACTGCATCCTCGACGTCAGCAGAACAGTATGCCCGGCATAAGCCGGGCGAGCTCAGATCATCGACAGCAATCATCTTCACTGTGTTGTTTAACACCCTTGTTGCCGGGATTCTTTCCGGCATTGGTTTCAAAGACTCCTCATTTTATGATCTTTTTATCGTCTCGCAGTGCATAGGGTTTTCCTGCCATTTTTCGGTGTATGCTGCATTTTATCTTTTGCCGACATTTCATCCGCTGCTCCCATCAGCTGTCGGTCTGCTCGCCGGTGCATCTGTCGGCCCGCTGCTTGGTTCGCTGCTTGTTGGCAAAACAGAACTTCTTTTGAACCGGAACCTCAACGCCTATGGCCAGGCGATTGTTATCGGTCTTCTTTTCGGCACCATCGCGTCGCTCTACTTCTATATCAAGTCACAGCTTGCCGAGGCAAGAGCGAGGGCAGAAACTGAAAAGGCGAAGAAATTATCGGCAGAAAAAGATGCGGCCGAGACCAGCCTGAAACTGCTGCAGGCCCGGATTGAACCGCATTTTCTGTTCAACACCCTCTCCAATGTCATCGGTCTGCTCGAGACCGATACAGCAAAGGCAAAAGAGATGCTGGTTGACCTGACGAGGTACCTGCGGACCTCACTCGTTCGCACCAGAAAGGAACAGACAACCCTCGGCGAGGAGATCGATCTGATCGCGGCGTATTTAAATATCCATCAGCTGCGCATCGGCAGCCGGCTCACCTTTTCGATCGACCTTCCAGCTGAGCTGCACGAGATCCCGCTGCCTCCGATGCTGCTCCAGCCACTGGTCGAAAACGCGATAAGGCATGGTATTGAGCCGCAACTTGAAGGCGGGTCCGTTGCGGTTACTGCACGAGCAGGAAAGGATATTCTCGTTCTTGAGGTCGCTGATACCGGCCAGGGGATGGGCGGCGACGGCACCAGGCCGGCAGCCGGCATGGGTGTTGGTTTACAAAATATCAGAGAGCGGCTGGAGAGCATATTTGCGAACTCCTCGCGGTTCAGAATTGAAGAAAACATCCCGCATGGGGTCAAGGTTATCATTGAGATACCCCTCTTAAGCGGCCAGCGCTCGACCAGACAGCCTGCCGCCAACAAATGAAACCGCAGACGGTCGAAACCCATCCGGCTGCGACCGGAGTTTCAGCTGAGACGAGATGAAAAACACAGAGACGCCGATAGAGGTGATCATTGCCGACGATGAGCAGCAGCTGCGCATCTATCTCGGAGCACTGCTGAAAAAGATCTGGCCGGAGGTGCATATATGTGCTGAGGCCGCAAATGGTTTTGAAGCGCTGACCCTTCTCGAAAAGCATCGGCCCGCCGTTGCCTTTCTTGATATACAGATGCCCGGCTTATCAGGAATTGAGGTCGCCCGGCAGAGTCCTGTCGACTGCCGGATCGTTTTTGTAACAGCCTATGACAGCTACGCTGTTGAGGCCTTTGCCAGTGAGGCGATCGACTACCTGGTCAAGCCGGTCACCCCGGAGCGGCTGGCGAAAACGGCAGCGCGTCTGAAAAAGCGCATCGCGGCACACAGTACTGCAGGGACCAATCTTAGCGCAGTTCTTAACGCGCTCGTTGCCCGGCAGCAGGCAGAACGTCCGCAAAAGTCAGACTGGCTGCAATGGATCCGGGCGCAGCATGGCGATTGCATCCGCCTGATTGCGGTTCAGGATATCATCTATTTTAAGGCTGAAGACAAGTACACATCTGTTATAACAAAAGAAGAGGAGTTTTTAATCCGGACCCCGATAAAAAGGCTTGCAGCAGAGCTTGACCCGGACCTCTTCTGGCAGATTCATCGCCGTTATATTGTCCGGGTCGATCAGATAGCGAAAGTGAGCCGCTCAGCCACCGGCAGGTATGTCATACAGCTGAAAAATACCGGCGAAAATCTTACCGCCAGTCGGAACTATTCGCATCTGTTCAAGCAGATGTAAGACAGCGCCCTGCCTCCTGCCGGCCTGCAGAGAACGTTGTTCATCAGAGATCCCGGGCGGAACGAGTGGCCACCATCACCTCTCTTTTTTCCGATCTTTTTTTGCTGCTCTCGTTACGTTTTTGAAGCCAAAAATCAACAGTCACCCCGACCACAATGATAAAAACAGAAAGAGAAACGTCATGAACATCAAATAACATTGATATTTCATGTTTCACCTCCAGCTGTGCTTCCCCCCCAAACCCATGTCATAACCCCCATTTCAATCAAATTGGAATGAGGCACACATGTCCCGTCAGTGATGATTTTCATCCATCGTCGTGGTGCGCAGGCAATTCGCCCGGCCATGCCGATCAGCAAACAGTGCAGGTAGAAGGAAAGCACAACGCCCCGGCGACTCCCTTGCAGATCGCACTTTTCATCAGCTTTCCCACTTTGGAAAAAAGCAGAGGTCTCTGCAAAGTTCTCTTACAGCCCTACCTCAATATCCACTCCCAACTGCGGTCTCCGAGAACCTCTCCCGAAGCCCCCATCTGTGACAGGTTGATGCATAAGTATAAGCCATCTCTTCCCGTTTTGGGGGAACAGCGTTGTTTTTCGAACCTGTAAACACAATTTTTAAACAAAATTACAGAGCTATACAACTGATATATAAATTAGATTATTGGAAAATAAACAATTTGATATTTTTCCCATTAAAAACGCCCCTTGAACGCCACAATATAAAGGTATTTCAAATAGTTAAAACAAAAAATGAACCTTTCCAAAAAGAATTTCCATATCTCTTTGCCGATATCCGCAGCTGCAAAAAGCAAAAAAATGTTGCAGGTTCAACACGTTCAGGATACTCTGTCAACAAATGGATAGAGTGGAACACTTTCCACCTGGTGCCCCGTTAAGGCATCAGTCTCCATCTCCATTTGACAAAATATTTCTCAGGGCGAGGCGAAATTCCTCACCGGCGGTATCCCGATCATTCGGGGAGCCCGCGAGCGCTCTCACAGTCGACTTGATGGTGAGAGGTCAGCAGATTTGGTGAAAAACCAAAGCCGACGGTAACAGTCCGGATGGAAGAGAAACAGTCCAGGTATCAGGGGGGCTCTTGAATACTCTTATCATTTGTTGATATCGAGGCGCAGGAGAAAGGCTGAGTTTCAAGGTTCCCTTATGCTGCTGTACTGCACTGTCCTGCTGTGTACTCAAACAGCACCAGTCCCCTCTCACGCCCTGATTCATGACAGCAACATTTCAAGGGAGACCCATCATGGATCAGAAACTCTTATCTCATTTTGGTTCGTCAACGCAACGAGTTGAAAATGCAATCAGATCACTGCAAAAAGGTCATGGTGTCCTGGTAACAGACGATGAAGATCGAGAAAACGAAGGAGATCTTATCTTCTCCAGTCACTTTCTTTCCGTTCAGCAAATGGCTCTTCTTATAAGAGAATGCAGTGGTATTGTATGTCTGTGTTTAACTGAGAGCAGAGTGAAAGCACTTGGCCTGCCGATGATGGTTACCCACAATACAAGCAGATATCAAACAGCTTTCACTGTTTCCATCGAAGCTCGAAATGGGGTAACAACAGGCGTTTCGGCTTTTGACCGTGTTTGCACGGTTAAGGCTGCGACTGCCCCAGATGCCACCCCCCGCCATATCAGCAGCCCGGGGCACATTTTCCCTCTGAAAGCGAAATCTGGAGGCGTGTTGGCGAGAAGGGGGCATACAGAGGCCACTGTTGATTTAATGCGTTTAGCAGATCTGCCTCCATCAGGTGTTTTATGTGAGCTTACCAATATTGATGGCAGCATGGCCAGACTCCCAGAAATTGTTCGTTTTGCAACCAAGCACGCCTTCCCTGTTGTTACTATTGCGGATTTGGTTCATTATAGAGAGAATCAGGTTAAAACCCATTAACGCTGTTTTGTCCCAACTGCGGGTATACCGGACTCAAGAAATAAGGTTAAAATAAGAGAAAAGAGCGTTCGGGCACAAAAATATGATCGAAAAACAAGGCGTAAGCAGCACATTATATATCCCATTAACAGGGAACATATATGCATCAAAAAATTTTCCAGAACTGCTGTCCGACAAGAAAGCTCTTGAACTGGAAAAAGAAATACCACAAGAAAATATCAGCAGAATAGATAACGAGTACTTTTATCTGGCATCCGCTTCAAGATATTACAATATGGACTTAGAGATAAAAACCTTTATAAAAAAGCATCCAAAGTGTAATATAATTAATATCGGCTCAGGGCTGGACACATCCTACTACAGGATTAACAGTAAAACTGCGACCTTTTACGAAATTGATCTCCCCCCTGTTCTTGCAGAAAGAGCGAGACTGATGCCACAACAAAAAAACGATATTTACATTGAGAGTTCGTTTTTAGATGTCGATACATGGTTCAAAAAAATTAAAGATAAATCCCTCCCGACTCTGCTCATTATTTCAGGTGTTTTTTACTATTTTAAAAAGGAGGATGTTGCCAGCTTTTTTCTTCAAATAAAGAATAAATTCAACCCGGCAGAAGCAGTTTTTGACTGCACCAGTAAAAGAGCCCTGAAAATATCAAACAGATATGTGAAAAAGACAGGGAACAAAAGTGCTCCGATGTATTTTTATATCAACGATATCAACACCTGCCTGCGACATCTCAATCTTGACATAAAATTAGTAAAAGAGTATATGATGTATCACTATTCGAGAAAAATATTAAAAAATACTTCTTTCAGCACGAAAGTAAAAATGGCTGTTTCAGACTTATTTAAAATGGTTAAGATTGAACACATAAAGATAGATTAAGAGCATCTTGAATGACCTCGGGACGCTCCCCATTGAGGCGCAGAAGACAGGCAGAGGACCGGGTATTGAAAGCTCCCGCGTCACTGTCCTGAACTCATCGAAAGAAAAGAGGTGGCAGGTATGAAAGTCAATACAGTTTTTCTTGCAGTCGCACTCCTGCCGGGTGCGGTGAATGCGTCTGCTGCCGCCGCTGACGAGAATCTTCAGAACCAGCCGGCGGCAACTCTGACCGCCGACGCGCGGACACTTGCCGGAGGAAATACTCGATTTGCCCTCGACATGTACGCAGAGCTTCGCAAGACGAGGGAGGGCAACCTCTTCTTTTCTCCCTGCAGCGTTTCCACAGCACTGGGCATGCTCTACGCAGGCGCCAATGACGACACCGCTTCGCAGATGCAAAACGTGCTTCACTTTGAGATGGATCATGAGCGCCTCCACCCGGCATTCAGGAGTCTGCTCAGCAGTCTCACCGCACGGCAGGAGGGTGGAAAGATAACCCTCAGTATTGCCAATGGCCTGTGGGGGCAGAAGGGACAGATCTTCATGCCCGACTTCGTACAGCGGGTGAAAAAAAATTATGATGCCGAGTTCCATACCGTTGACTTTGCCGGCGCAACGGAGACTGCCCGCCAGACAATCAATGCCTGGGTAAAAAAGCGGACACAGGGTAAAATCGAGAGCCTGTTCGAGCGCGGAGCTCTTTCCCCGATGACCACCCTGGTACTTGCGAACGCAATCTATTTTAAAGGGAGCTGGGAGGTTCCCTTTGACCCGGACGCCACCGGTGCCGCCCCGTTTACACTCAGCACCGGCAAAAAAGTCGATGTTCCCATGATGGCAATTGAGGACCAGTTCGGCTTTTTCGACACCGAAACGTTCAAGGCTATCGAGCTTCCCTGCACCGGAAAAGAGCTGACGATGGTCATCTTCCTGCCAAACACTGCTGATGGCCTCGCAAACCTGGAGAGATCGCTGACACGTGATCAGCTCATAGGCTGCTTTGAAAGCCTGAACCGCAGGCAGGTGAACGTGTCCCTGCCGAGATTTCGTATCTCGTCAACATTTCAGCTCGACAAGCCCCTGGAGTCGATGGGAATGAAGGCTCTTTTTTCCGCAGAAAACGCCAGCCTTTCCGGAATAATCGATCAACATCAGCAGGGAGGAACCTCTGCATGGGTTCCGAGCGTCGTCCACAAGGCATTCATCGAGGTCAACGAAGAGGGTGCCGAGGCGGCGGCAGCCACAGGTATCAGGATGGAATCAAGGAGCAGCAACATACCGCCTGCCCTCTTTCGGGCAGACCATCCGTTCCTCTTTATGATCCGCGACAGACGCTCAGGAAGCCTTCTTTTCATCGGCAGAGTGACGGATCCGACAGGATAAAAAAGAAAGAGCACCTTGAATAAAAAGAAGAAAACATGAAAAATAAGCTGCGTGAATTTCCCTCAAAAAACCTGGAAATCACCAAACCGTTACCCTCCTTTCCCGGTAATCACAGGTTTCATTTTGCAGCCCCGCACGGTAATGGATACGCCGTCTGGACAGAATAACTCGTAAACTGGACATCTGCGATGAAGAGATCTGACAACCCAAAAGTTCAGCAACTGCTCACAGACATTGAACTCACCGACCCTGAAAAATATGACATGCTGCTGAGGCTGCGTGATATCGTCTTCGCCCATCACCCCCAGACAAAAGAAAGAGTAATGTACGGCGGTATTATGTTTTCTCTGGCAGACGATTTTGGCGGTATCTTTGTTAGGAAAAAGCATATATCTTTTGAGTTTACTGCCGGCAATGAATTAAAAGATCCGGATAAGTTTTTAGAGGGAACAGGCAAGTATCGTCGCCATCTTAAACTCTCTTCACAAAACGACATAGAGGCCAAAAAAGTTGCATATTATGTCGAGCAAATAAAAAATTGAACATGAGAATAATATTCGTTCCCATTTTCATCTTTTCTGCACTACTGCTGAACAACTCTCCACTCCAGGCGGCAACAGCCGGAAGAGACGATGCAAGTTCTTCTGATAATCCTCGACCAACAGTACATGGCAACTGGTATCGGCCTCCCCTTCTGGTTCACTGGCAGTGGCAGCTGGAGGGTGATATTAACACCTCATATAACGCAGAAATATATGATATTGATCTGTTTGATACACCACAAAGCACGATAGCAAAACTTCACGCTGAGGGGAAAAAAGTCATCTGCTATTTTTCAGCCGGATCGTACGAAAATTTTAGAGAAGACAGCGATAAATTTCTTGCTGAAGAGTTAGGGAAGACCCTCGATGGCTGGGAAGACGAACGGTGGCTGGATATTCGCTCTGAAAATGTTCGGGAAATTATGAAACATCGCCTCTCTCTGGCGAAACAGAAAGAGTGCGATGGTGTCGAGCCTGACAATGTGGACGGGTTTGCCAATACTTCCGGATTTAATTTAACGGCATCTGACCAGCTGACATTTAACAGATTCCTTGCAAAGGAAGCCCACAAAAGGGGGTTGTCAGTCGGATTAAAAAATGATCTTGACCAGGTACCGGAACTTGTTGAATTTTATGATTTTGCAGTAAACGAACAGTGTTTTGAATACAATGAATGTAACATTCTAAGACATTTTATAAAACAAGGCAAGCCTGTACTTCATGTTGAATATATGAACAGGTACGTTACCGACAGGGATGCAAGAAATAATCTATGCAAAAAGTCGCTTGACCTGCAGTTCAGCACGTTAGTTCTACCTCAGGAACTCAACAATAAATTCAGGTATAGCTGCCTGTAAAAGCAGTCGACCAGAAGACGTCGTTACATATTTTAAGACTTTTCGCTAAAAAAGAGGCAACATGCTTAAAAAGTACCTCAACCTTCTTCTGAAATTCCATCAGGAAAAACAAGAAAAATCAGCACAGTACACTTCTCTGTTTTTGGGTTCTCTGTTTTTTCTTTGTATCTTACCAGCGATATTTTTCCTGACAGCCCAACTCCTCAGCAGATATATAAAGATTGATTACGATGGTCTCTATAAATATCCGATTATTGTAACCACCCTGCTGATTGGGCTGGGTCTTCTTGCCTGGACCACAATCTGTCAGCTCAAAATTGGGCAAGGAACTCCTGCCCCCAATGCACCAACGCAAAGGCTTGTTATCACAGGGCCGTACAAATATACAAGAAATCCGATCGAACTTGGCGCGTTATTCTACTATTTCGGTTTTGGCTGGCTGTTTGGCAGCATGTTGCACGGGATAACATGCATGTTGCTGGGCTTTATACTTGGCAGCAGTTACCATAAATTTGTCGAAGAAAAAGAGTTGCAGCTTCGGTTTGGCGAGCAGTATCGCATATACCGGGAAAACACCCCATTTTTACTCCCAAAGATGCGCAAAAAATGAAATATTTAACGGTTACTTCTCTGTCAGTTTTGGCGGTAGTAATACTTCTTTTTCACTCGTCTGGAGGAACTGCATACGTATATGCTTTATATGTAGAAAGCACGTGGAGCAAAGCTCCACCACGAGACCAAAAAGAACTCGAAAAATCTTTGCGCTATTACTCAAAGCATCAAATACAGCCAAAAGACTCGATATGGGGGAGGAATTACAAACTCCAACCGGATGAACGAATGGTGCAGTACAGAATCCTTTGGGACAGGAACTGTCCACTTGATATTGTTTACGATAAAAAACAACAAGATAAAGCAGATCTACACGTCATATGAGTAGCAGGGACAGCAATCGTCCGGCTGCAGGAAACATTGAATGCTCAGTCTTTTTCCCATCCTCGTTGCAGCCGCCGGTGCCTCTCTCTTCCGCGGTTCTCACCGGTCCGCACCGAAAAAAATCCCTCAGCGTAAACGCCGCATCATTCTCTTAACCATATGAATTCATAATAATTATTTTTTTCTGCACTCCTCGCGGTTGACATGGTATCGACAATCAGACTATACTGACCGGTGGGAGGAAAAAAGTGGAAGTACATTCAGCACAATAAAAAAGGTCTCTTGAATACCCCTCCCTTTTCTCACCTTCGTTGCAATCGACAGTGTACTCTCAAAATATTCCGTATCTGTCTGCAGTCCGTTTTTCGTGCGTCGAGATCGAACAAATGACAAGAGTATTGAAGGGGTTTAAAATTCTTTTCAGAAAGGAGTAAATATGTATTACATCAAGATTTTTACCATCGCCACACTCGCAACACTCATGGTTTCCTGTGCCCCCCGGAGCCAGCATAAGGATAACGTGAACCAGCATAAAAAGAGCGTTAACGCCGAAACACCCCGAGAAACCGGGAAGATTGCCAAAGCCCTTCCCCCGGAACTGGCCCGGCAGCTTCCTCCTCCGCCACCAAATTTCGAATGGAAGATTTACCATAATGCAGTTTTTTGTGCACCAAAGGGCTGGAACGAAAAAGAAGAGAAGACATATGACAAAGGATTTCATTCATCCTTCTATACAACGAGCCCAGAAAAATTTTCCCAAAAAAGATACGTTGACATGGCAATTACAATAAATGTCTTTACCGGATGCAAAGCGGCAAAAGGACTGACTGTAGATCAGGTTGCGGCTCTTTATCTAAAGCCAGCGATAAAATCACACGATAAAAAAGACATTCTTCTTGCAGACATAAATAATAAAAATGAAAATCAAAAAACTATCGTTTTTCGCCATAGAGTTCAAGCCGAAGGTGAGAAAGCGTTTATTCTCCATGACTTCATCGTTGCCGATCAAAAAACAGACAGTGTCTACGTCTTTATTTTCGAGGCTCCTGAAGAGACCTGGGAGAAAAACTGGAAAGAATATGGGGAGCCATTTCTCCAAAAAGTTACTTTTGCAACGACCGAAACTGTCGAGGAATAGTCCGCCTGTTTTTTCATCGAAAGAGTTCAATCTCATCTTCGAACAACTCATAGAGATAAGAAAAAGTTGCGCAGAAAAAGAGCAAACCTCCCTGGTGCAGAAAATTTCTGCACCAGGAGGTCGAGAAGAAAAAAGTACCCGGCAACAGGAGGAGTCAGGTAACAGGCTGGGTCACTGCTGTCTCATAGTTCTGCCCACAATGAAAGTTGCGGAGAAATCAATATGTTACAAACTTTGTCAGGAGGTTTAAGCAATTCTGTGAATGGTCTT
>PDWI01004688.1_pt1 | contig 22904 bp, 21 predicted proteins | sample 1430891 | NCBI WGS metagenome assembly PDWI01 (sample SAMN01162508, study PRJNA174530) | Oral metagenome, whole genome shotgun sequencing project. | biome: Marine environment; feature: Marine mammal; material: Swab sample of the gingival sulcus; isolation source: swab sample of gingival sulcus... | reverse complement strand
TAATAATGTAGATGAGATTAAAGAAATAAAACTTGGTAAAGAAGGAATGCAAGCAGGTATTCTTGATGTTGTAGATGCAAAAGAAGGTGATAAATTTGGATTTATTAATATTGGACATAATGGTATTAATCCGTTAGAAGAATTTACAGGACTTAGAGGATGGTATAAATTAGATGAACAATGGAAAGAAACAGATAATAAACCAATTAAACCTGTTACAATTCTTGTGTTTAAAACAAGAGACGGAAAATATGGAAAATTAGAAATCTTGTCACTATATAAAGGAAAAGCTCCTGCGAGTGTAAATTGGGATTTTAAAGATTATAATTTAACATTCCGTTACTTTATTCAAGAAGATGGTTCAACTAATGTGGATTATCCTGTTGATATAGAATAAAAAAACAAATATTTTTAAACAATTAATTTAATTTTATATATAAATGAGAAAATTTAGTATTTTTAAAAAAGGAGCAATTGGGATGATTGCTGCTTTAGCTATGGTGTCTTGTACAAATGAGGTACTTGACAATGAACCTGCTTTATTAAAAGCAGAAGGAATGGCAACTAGTAATTATGGTATTATTCCAGGAGAAAACTATTCTAGTGGAAAATGGATAACAACTTCTATGAAGTTTGATTTTTCTGGAGCTTATTTAACTCATAATGCCACTTTATCTAGTGAAATTGACCTTAATAAATGGGATCAATGGGCAAAATTTTCTGTAGGAGGTAGAGCGTTTAATGGAGATTATTATACTTTAAACAATCCATTTGAAAAAGGAAGTCGAGGTGTTGTTAAATGGTCTAAAGGAAATTTTTCTAATCCAATTAAATTAGAAACATCATCTAAAGAAGTAGAGATGAGCCAGTTAAATGAAGTGAATTTTACATTATTTGATGCTACACATGGTTATGTAACAGATGCAGAAACACAAAAGTTTGGTGTCATCAAAGAATTTAACCCTAGTACAATGTCATATACAGAAGTAGAATTTGATTTGTCTGAAGCAGAATTTAAAGTTGATAACAAAGAAGATTTATATGTTCAATATTATGAACAAAAAACTCTTGGGGCTAAAATGTTAATTCGTAGAGGAAATTATTTATATGCTGATCTTATTTTTGGAGATAGTAGAAATAAATTACGTCAAATCGTTCAATATGGTAGTGATTGTTATGTTGCTGTAATTGATGTAACTGATGGACGTTTAGTAAACGTATTAAAGGGTGAAGGAGCAACAAACATAGGTTTATTTAATGATCATCCGTTAGTATGTATAGACCCTATGAGTAAAAATATTTATTTTTCAGCAGTAGGTGAAATGTATAGTGGAGATAAATCGTCTAAAATTTTCATGATAGATGAGAATAATAATATATTTGAAAAAGCAGATTATAAGTCTGTAAATGGTAAAAATGGACAGTTCAATACATTATATGTTTATAATAATGTTATATTTACTAAACTAGCAAAATATTCTGCTGATTATAAACATTATTTTGATTTTGGAGAACAAAAGTCTTATAGAGCTGATATGTGGGAATATTATATGATAAAAAATGGTACCCCTAAGAAAATTAATATTAATGATACTGATAACTTCTATGCTTTTCAACAGCCTCAATTGATAAACAATAGAATTTATGTAATTTGTAATAATAGTGGAAGTGCAAAAGTATATTCTTTTAGACCTAATGGAACAGATGTTAAAGTAGAAACAACAGGTATTGCTGGTGGTTTTGGTCACGGAGTTGCTTTCCCTAATAAAATTAGTAGTATCGTAAAATTATAACCTATATTAATAATAACTAATCCTTTAAAAAATCTTATGCCTATTTTAGGTAGGCATAAGGTTTTTAAAAATATATAGATATTACGTGGTAATAATCTAAGAAAATACAAATATGGAAAAAATAGCACTACTATTTATTGGTTTATTGTGTGCAACTTGTGTTAGGGTAGATGAAGAATTTGAAAATTTAGGTAACCAACATATAGGTGAAGGCAATTGGACACAAATAACTAATTTAAGAATGAATAATCTTATTAGGTATAATTTAGAGACTGGAGTCATATTTAATATTAATAAAGAGGGGAATAATTTTATAAAATATGATGAGTATAGAGAAAAATATAAAGATGTATCTTGGGATTTTGAATTCGTTTTTGATTTTAAACATCTTTTGATTTTAAACACCAACCGACCTTATACACTATTGCCTATGAATTTTGATGAAGTATATGAAGCTCCTAATCCTGATGATTTTTTATATAAGAATAATATTCATCACGAAGGCTTTGTTAGTGATTGGAAAAATATTTCTGGTGAATTTAGTATTGATAATGCTGCTCTTAATAATATAGGTTTTTGTTCTTTTGAAGCTGTTTATGTAGAAAAAAAAGGTTATGTATCTTTACATCCAACAACAGCTAACAGAACATTTATATTTAAAACCTCTAAAGGTTATTGGGCAAAACTTCAAATCCAAAGTTTTTATAAAGATGCTCCTATAAAACCAACTATTGATAGTGGTAATCCTAATTTTTTAACATTTAGGTATTTTGTACAAAAAGATGGGAGTCGTAATTTAACTACTAAAAAGCAATAGAATTAAAGTTAAAAGAGGAAAGATTAAAGAAGTGAGAATAACTAAAAGATATAAAAAATGAAAAAATATATACTATTGTGTTTGCTATTTCTTAATATTTCGTGTATAAAAGATGATGCAATACCTTATCCTGTACAATTTGAAAAATATGAGGTTTTAAATAGTTATACAGAAGTAAAATTTACCTTTAGCAAAGTCATTGCTAAAAGGTTTGAAAATGACCTTTCTATCTATTATGTAAATAATGATATTAATAGTTTTTTGAATAATTACTATAATCAAGAAAAAAAATACAAAGTCAAAAAAGCCATTGTAGATGGACGAAACTTGACTTTAGTTATGGAAAAACCATTAGAAAAAAATAAGACTTATTTTTTTAGATTTAAGTATTTATATGCTGAAGATGGAGGTGAATATCCTTATACAGAGGATGTGGAAGTTGAAATAAAAGATTAATATAAAAGGACTATGTGTAAATTAAAAATAACTTATTTGTTAATCTTACTAATTAGTTCACTTGCTTATGCTCAAGTGAAACAAAAGGACAAAACTAAACAAAAGAAAGATAGTATATCTGTTTTTGAAAGAATGAATGTGTTGGATGAAGTAGTCATTCAAGGGAAAACTTTTGCTAGACAACTTAAAGAAAGCCCAGTTGCCGTTGAAGTTATAGAGTTAGATCCTGTCTTGAACAAATCAGGAAGTATTATAGATGTTGTTACACAAGTACCTGGTGTAAATGTACGCACAGATGGTGGTGTAGGCGATCCTGTAAACTTTGTGATTAATGGTTTGGACAAGAAAAATATTGTACTGTTTAAAGATGGAATTCCTATGAGTTTTTATGGACATTCCTTTGAACCTGGTCATGTGTCTGCTAATATGTTTGAACGTGTAGAGATGTATAAAGGGGTGTTACCTTTGGAACTTGGTGCTGATGCTTTGGGAGGAGGTATTAATTTTATTACTCGTAAACCAAAACGTAAAACTATAGATATCTCTTTAGAGGCAGGCTCATTTAATACACAACGCTTAGCGTTTAATACCTTTATACCTACAAAATTTGGATTGTATGGTAGTGCTAATTTGTCGTATGTGCTTTCAGATAATAATTATGAGATATTAAAGCCAAAAATTAAAACAGAGGGATTTAGTAAAGATATGGTTAAAGTGCCACTAGTAAATAATGGCATTAATATGTATGCAGGCGAATATACTATTGGAGTACGGAATAAAAAATGGGCGAAGGATTTACATTTAAGTCTTATTAATAGTTGGATGTATCGCCGTATCAACCGTTGGCATGGCTATGGAGATGTTTTTAATACAGGTGGTGCAAAGTATGCTTTTACAAAGGAAAAAGCATTGACAGGTGTATTGACTTATAAAAATAAGATGTTTGATAATAAACTTTTTATTGATGTTACTGCTGGATATGGAAAAACAAATGTAATTGCAAAAGACACCTCTCTTGTAGTAAGTGATCGTTATAATCATATTACGGGTATTGAAAAAAAACCAGAACGACCAGAAGATTACTATAGATATGGAGAGAATTTTGGAATGGATTTAAGTTTGGATTATACTTTAAAAGCTTTTAGAGGAACTATAGGGGTTGAAGTGTTACCAAATCAAAAATTAAAAGCAAATCATACTTATACCAGTGTTACCCGCATTGGACAGGACTCTATTGGAGGTCGTGCACATTCAGGTTATAGAGGTGAAGAAGGAAAGATTATAGATATTTATAAATTTCCAACACTTTATTTAAAAAGTGTTTCTGCTTTGGGTTGGGAAGGTAAGTATTTTAATGATAAATTGGAAAGTATTTTGGCTTATAAACATTACCGTAGAAGAGCTTTGGGGTATGGGACCTTTCAGAGTTCACCTGGGAATACAGAAAAAATACAAAGGAAATCAGGTAAATATAATGGTTGGCTTGCAGGATTGAGTTATAAGCCAACAGATAAATGGATGTTCAAATTGTCTTATGAGCATACCCTCCGTGTACCTGATGCTATGGAGGTTTATGGAAACTCAATGTTTATACGCTCTAATTTAGCACTGAAGCCTGAAGAAAGTAAAAACTTTAATTTTGAATTTCAATACCGAAATTTAAAAAAATTAGGTGTAGGTTCTTATATGGTAGGTAGTAATGTATTTTATAGAAGAACAATAGATGTTATATTACTTAGTTCTGATTTGATATGGTTGTTTTATGTAAATGCTCCTGTGGGTATTTATGTACGAGGTGCTGATATAGATTTCTATTATCAACCTTTAAACTTTTTCAGTTTATCAGGAAATGTAACTTATATGGATAGACAGATGGCATCGGCAGAACCAGTACCTGTAAAACAAGCTGATGGTAGTGTTAAAATGGTAGAAGTTTTAGAAGAAAGACTTACAGATATATCGCCATTATTAGGGAATTTAAGTTTATCATTTTGGAAAAAAGATTTGTTTCAAAAAGGTAGTCGTTTAGAGTTTTTTTGGCATTGGAACTACACACATAGATATCAAACTCAAAATGGTATTAATAATATGCCTTCATCAAGTATCGGTTTGTTTGAAGATTTGCCAGAAAGAGATAAAGGAAAAGATGGGTTTTACAACAAAGGCTGGGTTCCAAATGATGGTAGAAAAGGACAGCATATCCATTCACAAGGGATAACTTATACACTTAAAAAACCAAATATCAGTTTGTCCTTGGAGTGTAAGAATGTGTTTGATGCTGTGATTTATAATAATTATTTGAACCAGTCACCTGGGCGTTCGTATTTTGCGAAGGTACGTTGGGTATTTGACAGATTTTAAATTTTTAGAAAAAATGAGAAAACTAATTTTATTTCTACTATGTGTAGCAGTTTTTGTAAGTTGTGAGGATGATCCTACCATACCAACAGATAAAGTTATTTCAAATATGGGAATAACAAATAATGACATCAAGTTAAAAAAAGGAGAACAATTTTTGGTGCAAATTAATAATGGAAATGGAGAATATAAAGTAACGAGTAAGGATCCAAAAGTTGCTACAGCAAAAATAGGCATTGCGAAGAATAATATCATTATTACAGGTGTTTATAAAGGGAAAACAGAGATTTTAGTTGAAGATACGATAAGTAAAGAGAATGAAACTATTGCTGTAAAAGTGGACTATGGAAGACTTAGTATTGATACTAAAGTAAAAAATTATGGTATGAATTACAACGAATCTGTTAGTGGTGTAATAGATACAGAAAATGGAGGTACTTTAGGAGCATTTCAATTACGAATTAATGAAACTCATGAAATGGAAATTTTAGAGAGTAATGGTATTTGTAAAATAGAAGATACTAAAAATACAAACAAAAATGTTGCAGAAGTAAAACTTAATGGTAATAAAATAAGTGTAAAGGCTTTAAAAAAAGGCTGTACTATTTTTAGAGTTATTGACCAAAGCAAAGGAAAACAAAGATTAGATATTTTTGTTTTCGTTGAAGAAGTTAAGAATGATTATGATGATAAGATCGCTATAAAAGGAGGTACTTTTACTATGGGAAAAGATAAAACTAATGTATATCAAGATAGTGACGGAAGTACGAAGGATTATTATAAAGACCATACTGATAATAAGTCGTATTGGAATGTATTCCCTACCCGTCAAGTTAATGTTAAAAATTTTACTATGGGAAAATACCCTGTAACTAATGCCCAGTTTGTAAAGTTCTTAAATGACAAAGGAAATAAAGAAATAACAGGAGTAGATGACAATGAAAATAGTTATAAAGTTCAATACTATAAAATAGATGGTTCAGGAGGGAATTTAATTATAGAGGAAAAAGCTAAGTTTAAGGTTATAGAAGGTTTTGAGAACTACCCTGTTGATAGAGTCAGTTATTTTGGAGCTAAAGCCTATGCCGATTGGGTTGGAGGGCGTTTACCTACGGAGGCAGAATATGAATATGCATCTTATGGTGGTCAATTAAGTGGAGATTTTATTTATCCTGGTGCTAATGATATAAAAGAGATTAGTTATGAACTTAATAATAGTGTATTATATAACTCTATATTTCCAATAGGACAACAAAAACCAAATGAATTAGGACTTTATGATATGATAGAATCTGCAATTTGTGCTGATGATTATCATGAAACTTATGAAGGTGCGCCAACAGATGGTTCTGCTTGGGATGTACCTAAATATTATTGTGTTTTAAGAGGTGGTAAAAATTTTGAACGACGTGATATGTGGTTAAAGGATGCTTATGGTGGTATTCGTGTGGTTTGGGATAATTAAAAGTTAAAGTATTATGACAATTAAAAACATTAGAGTTTATGTGTTGTTTCTTTTGGTTTTGTCTTTTAGCAAAACCATAGCACAAGAAACAGAGCATTTTTGGGTAACATCATCGTTTTCAAAGATGTATTCGGGTAGATATAAAGCTCATAGTAAGGATTTACCAAAAACATTTAATCTCAATGATGGAGACAAACAAAATTATGCTCCTGGAGGTCGTGGATTTAATGGGGCTTATTATGTGCTTAATAACATTAAAGAAGATAAGCGAGGTATTCGTAAAATGGAGATTGTTAATGGCAAGTTGACAGATACATTAACTATCTATGCAGGAGGTAACAATGGAGTAAAAAAACAGAAGTATGAAGTCAATTTTACCTTGTTTAGTAAGGATATAGGGTATTTTACTGATGTGGAGCATTATAAAATAGGGTTTATTAAGGTGTTTAATCCTATGACTATGAAGGTTATTGATAGTTGTAGTGTTGCTGATGGTGTAAAGACTAAAATGCAAGTTCTTGTAGGCGATAAGTATGTTAAAAGCAAGATAAAAACTATTGGTGGTAAGTTACTCATTCGTAGGGGTAATTATTTGTATGCTGATGTATCTTTTGGTACTCGTACGGATTATGGGCAGGTTATTCCACCTACTGAAATTAGTAGTGTGTTTGTGGCAGTTATTGATATGTCATTAGAAAAAGCAGATGTTATAAAGGTATTAGAAGGTAAAGAAGCACAAGTTATTGGTCTATTTAATGACCACCCACTTGTTAATATAGACCCTAAAACTAATAGTATCTATTTTGCTACAGTTAGTAATATGAAAAAGGAATACGGTACTGATGCAGGAAAATTCTCACGAATATTCGCAATAGATACTGATAATAATATCAAGTCAATAGTAAGTTATGGCGAGTTAAGTTGTAAAAAAGAAGGTGAGTTTAATTCAATGTTTGTGTATAATGATAAGATTTATACGAAGATAGCCAGTAAGCCTGTTCGTTATGGTTCTTGGGGGTTATCAGGACAAGATTATCGTAAATACATTTGGCAGTATTGCGTAGTAGATGTCAATACTAAGGCTAAAAAAGAGTTGGCTATTCCAAAAGATGATTTTGTAGCCTACCAACAACCACAACTCATAGATGGAGCAATTTATGTGATTTCAAATACCGATAATGAGGGCAGTAATATTTATAAAATTACGTCTAATGATGATAAAGTAGAAAAAGTATCATCGGCAACTAATGTCGGTTGGTGGTTATCATCACCAAATAAGATTAGTAGTATAGTGAGATTAAAAAAAACTAAATAACAACTTAAAAAAACAGTAAATTATGAATTTATCTTATCAGTTATTATTAAATGTCATAATGAGAGAATATTTGAATTGGTATTTTTTTGATATAAGACCAAGGTATGATGATCCCCTATTCTCTTATATGAAATCTTGTAAAAATAAAGAGTTTATTCGCTTTAATTTGAGTAATATAGGAAAGGTTGTATATGTTCCTTTAAAGTATCGTTCACTTACAGGTATGCACTTGTTTGATACCAATACAGCAGTTCGTTTAGAAGGAAAACAAGAAATAATTACAATAAGTTATTTGGATGCCGTAGCATTGATTGTAGAGAATATTTATCCTCACTACAATAGAGAAACCTTATCGTTAAAAACTGAAAATGTTGTTGATAAATATATTAAAGGACAAACAAAATCGTTAAAAACTATTGTACCTTCTAAAATAATAAAAAAGAGAGGGATAAATGATAATTCAGATAAATATAAACCTGTAAAAGATTTGTTTACTGAATATAGTGGTATTGGATGTTTAAAGGATTTGAAAGATGTTTTAAATTCTTGTATTTCAAAATCAAAATTATCAGAAGAAAATACAATTTTTGAATGGTTAAAAATATATTCTAATCTATTAGTTAATAAAACATCAGATGACTTTTGCAATCAGGGTATAATTTCACCTGCATTACTTTATACTACAGCGATTTCTTTTGATGATAAGGATATGCCTAATGATATGATTATTTTATCAGATTCTTATGTAAATTATTTTAAGCATAAGGTATATATTGATAAGGCAAAGGTTGCTAATTTTATACGTACGTCTGTATTAAATCATCATTTATACCCTCTTATTAGAGCAATAGCTTTATTAGGATTTTCTACAGAAAAGAAGTTACTAGAGGTGCTTACGGATATTTTGAAAAAAACTCAGAAATCTTATGAAGGGTTAGATTTATTTGGTGTAGTCCGTACTCGTGTAACAGCTTTTTTACCTAAATTGCTTTCAGAGGAAACTGATTACAGTTTAGGACAGGTACATATCTATAATTCATTATTAGATAAAGAGTATTATTCTTATGATTTAATAAAACCAAAGCCTGGCGAAATGGTACATAAACGTTATTTTAACGGAGGAACTATGGAAATAGGTATTAGAGGCTTTAATATTGAAACAGATTTAGAAATTTTACACGAATGGGTAAATTTAGAATATGCCAAGAAATTTTGGGAAATGGACGGACCTATTGAGATGTTGGAAGAAGAGTATATTAAACATTTAGGGGTTGATTATTCACACCCATATATTGGAACTTTAAATGGTGAGCCTATTTTTACATTAGAATTGTATTGGGCTGTGAAAGATGAAGTTGGAAAATATTATCCATTTCACCCAGGAGATTATGGATTTCATATGTTAATTGCACCAGCTAAAGAGCGTATTCCTAATTTTTCATATTACGCGCTCACAATGTGTATGGAATATTTCTTTTCATTCAAACAAGTTCATCGTATGATTGGAGAGGCATCTGCAGAACATATGGGAACTCACAATTTAATTACTAAAGTAGGATGTGAATTTGATAAAGCATTAGTGTTGCCTTATAAAACTTCCAATCTTACATTTTTAGATAGAGAAATGTATTATAACAAAGTAAAAGATATTCTTAAAAGTTCAAAAACTAGTTTAAATCTATAATTTAAAATTATAAAGTATTTATGAAAACAACTAAAGTATATGATGTCATAGGTGTTGGCATCGGACCTTTTAATTTAGGTTTTGCAGCATTATCTAATTCATTGCCATTAGAAACATTATTTTTTGATAAAACACCAAAATTTGATTGGCATAGAGGTTTAATGCTCCAAGGTTGCACTTTACAAGTACCTTTTATGGCGGACTTAGCAACCCCAGTAGATCCTACAAATCCTTTCACTTATACTAATTTTTTAGTGAAAAGTAAAAAGATTTTTCAATTCTGTATAAAAGAAACTTTTTACATTACTCGTAAAGAATATAATGATTATTGTCAATGGGTAGCAAACCAATTACCACAACTTCGTTTTAGTCATGAAGTTGAAACAATAGAATACAATGAAAAACAGCAAATATATGAGGTAAGTGTAACTAATTTAATAGAACGTACTTCAAAAATCTATTTAACAAAACGTATAATCATTGGAACAGGAACAGTGCCTAATGTCCCTGATTTTGCTGAAAAATGCACTCACGAACGAGTTTTTCATTCATCACAATATACTTACAGAGAAAGATATATTGAAAAAGGCAGTACAATAACAGTTGTAGGTTCAGGTCAAAGTTCTGCAGAGATATTCCAAAATTTATTAGAAAAATCTAAAGAAAATTCATATAAATTGATTTGGATAACCGATGCTGATAGATTTTCACCAATGGAAGATTCAAAATTCACTTTTGAACTTACGTCACCTGACTATTTAGATTTCTTTCATTCTTTACCAGAGAAAAAACGTTACGAATTAATAGGTAGGCAAGATGCCTTATACAAAGGTATTAATGCAGAGCTAATAGCAAACATCTATGATCAAATTCATATTATGGATTCTTATGATGGTAAAAAGCCAGATGTTCACATATTACCAACCACACGATTAACTAAATTGAAGGGAAGTAAAAAAGATGGATTTGATTTAGAATGTTACCATTTATTAGAAGAAGAAAAATTTTCTTTCCATTCAGACTTTGTAATTATGGCTACAGGTTATAAATACGAAGAACCTAAATTTTTAAATAATATAAATAATCGTATTCAAAGAGATAGTAAAAATTATTTTAAGGTTGATAAGAATTTTAGTGTTGATAAAAAGGGAAATGAAATATATGTTCTTAATTCAGAAATAGCATCTCATGGAATATTAACTCCTGATTTAGGAATGGGACCACATAGAAATGCTACTATCATTAACCATATTCTTGGTAAAACACATTTTGATTTACAGTCAAATGTTACTTTTCAAGAGTTTGGTATTCCTGAAAGTTTTAGAAAAAAAATCCACTAATAAATAAAAATAAACGCATAATATGAATAATATTTTGCCAACTCAAAGGCGATGGCTTGCATTGGACATAATGAAAGTCATTGCTATTGTTGTTATGATATTAGGACACGTAAGTATTATGTATGCAAGTGCAGAAACTTATGTAGAGAATTTTTCAATCTGGTTAATATTTTTATCAGAAGGATTAGGAGCTCCTCCCTTTGTTTTTGCAATGGGAGTATCTATAATTTTAACTAAGAAAAAAAGTTTTAGTAAAATAATTTATAGAGGTATATTACTTATCATAGTTGGGTACTTATTAAATTTAGCAAAATTCTATCCAACTATTGTTTGGTTTAAAACTTTTCCTGAAGTATTATTTGTAGAAACAGGAAGAGTCAATGATACAAAAGGCTTGATAGAATTTTTACTTATAGGTGATATTTTACAATTTGCAGGTATATCGTATATAATATGTGCATTAGTTCATCATTGGAAAAAACTATATGAGAATTTTGATATCATAGGACTACTATTAGCTGTTGTAACATTCGTTATATCTCCTATTTTATATACTGATGATTATACACCATTTTCGTATATTTTACAGTTTTTCTATGGTAAAAATTTTCAAGTCTATTTTCCTATATTTCCTTGGATTGGTTTTGCTTTTTTAGGTATGGCTATTGCACGTTGGTATCAAAAGAACAACTCTAAAGAAGGACATCTGAATTTAGTAAAAATATTGTTACCCATAGGGATATTATTGTTTTTAATAGGTTTGTATTTGATAAAGAAAAATCAAGCATATTTCTTTGGTACAGATTATTATCATAGAGGTATAGGAGGTTTAATAATGTATTGTGGACAACTATTAGCAACATTATCTATTTATCATTTTATAACACCTTATTTACATAAGCACTTTTTATCATTTGCTATATTTTGTAGTCGTAATGTTACCCTTATTTATATTATACAGTGGTTGTTAGTATATTGGGGTTGGTGTTTTATACCTTTTGGTACACAAACTTGGAGTACATTAAGTTTCTATATTCCATTATACATAGTTATAACATTACTCATAACACTACTTGTCAATTATTTTATTAAAAAAATAAAAAATTAAAATTATGCCTAAAATGCCAAAATGGTTAGGAGATTTTTCAGAAAAATTTTTTAAAAGTTCCTACCACCCTACAGTAGTTAGTGAAATAGAATATTATCACAAGAGATTTAAAAGAGTACGTTATCAAGGTGAAGCTCTAAAATCAATAGAATGGATACCAGCACAAGAGGTTGAATTTCGTGTGACAGATACAGAATATCGGCATTATACGCCTTCTGTATGGAATAATACAGAAGGTTATGTTGATGTACTTTTTTATTTACATGGAAAAGGACCAGGAAGTTTATGGGCTGATAAACTTAAAGTAGGAGATGAAGTGCTATTAATAGGTCCAGGAGGTAAATTTGTACCTAAACCTGAAGAAAAGAATATTATTATGCTTGGTGATGAAACCACTTTGAGTGCTTTTTATGGAATGCAGAAATTTGTAGCTGAAGATGTGGAAACTATCTGTGTTTTAGAAATGAATGAAGAAGCTTTGGATTGGCACACGAAAATTGGTTTAGAGGCGACAATATTAGAAACTAAAACCAGTCAAAGAGGCGAAAAGTTATACCTATGGACTCAGAAACACTTATTACAAATTTCTGAAAGAGATAAGTATTCTTATTACATCAGTGGTAATGCTAATACGATAAAAGAAATAAGCAAATTATTAATAAATTGTGAAATTAACCCGAAGTTAATTTATAAAAAACCTTATTGGAAAGAGGGAAAAAAAGGTTTATAATTTAAAAAATATTATTATGAGTAATCACATTTATTTTACAGAAGAACACAATGAATTCCGAAAAATTTTTAGAGATTTCTTACATAGAGAAGTTGTTCCTTATATTGAAAAATGGGAAAAAACAGGAGAAATAGAGCGTTTCATTTGGGAGAAATTTGGAGAGATGGGATATTTCGGCTTAAATCAGTTAGAGGAATATGGAGGGTTAAATCTTGACTTATTTTACACAGTTATATTTTTAGAGGAGTTACAGCGTATAAACTCTGGAGGATTTGCAGCAGCAATGTGGGCTCATTCTTATTTGAATATGTCACATTTAAAAGCGGAGGCAAGTCATGAAATAAAACAAAAATATTTAACCCCAAGTATTGAAGGTAAGAAGATAGGATGTTTATGTATAACTGAACCTTTTGGAGGAAGTGATGTTGCAGGAATGCGTACAACAGCTGTCAAGCAAGGAAATACTTATGTTATTAATGGATCAAAAACTTTTATAACTAATGGTATGTACTCTGATTATTTGATTGTAGCAGCAAAAACAAACCCCGATGATAGACACAAAGGGATAAGTATGTTTGTAATAGATAGAAATACTAAAGGAGTTACATCTACTAAATTAAATAAATTAGGTTGGAAAGCCTCTGATACTGCCGAAATTGCTTTTGATAATGTGACTATTCCTATTGAAAATTTACTTGGGGAAGAAGGTAAAGGTTTTTCTTATATAATGCAACATTTTGCTTTAGAGCGTTTGGTTATGGGAGTAAATGCTCATGCTCGTGCTGAATTTGCTGTAGAGTATGCAATACAATATATGAGTGAACGAGAATCTTTTGGACAAACAATAAATAAATTTCAAGTTTTACGACACAAGATAGCAGAAATGGCATCAAAAGTTGATATGTGTAAAGAATATAATTATTCTATTGCTAAACGTCTTAATGATGGAGAGTATGTTGTAAAAGAAGCAAGTATGAGTAAATTATTATCTACAAAAATGGCTGATGAAATTATTTATGACGCTTTACAATTACTTGGTGGATATGGTTATATGGAAGATTACCCAATAGCAAGAATGTACAGAGATAGTCGTATAGGTCCTATTGGAGGAGGGACTTCAGAAATTTTAAAAGAAATAATAGCTAAAATAATTATTGATGGCAAAAAATATAACAAACAAGTAGATATTTAAGATACTTGAATTTGTTGTTTATTCATAATTAAATCAATAGGAGAAAAGAGTGTCTTTGTTTAAACAAAGACACTCTTTTACTTTAAATACATTACTCTTCTTTTTTAATCAAATGCTCATACCTCGGGTCATTTTGTATGCGTTCCATTTCTGATAAAATGATATTTTCTACATCAGCTTTGATTTGGCTGTAGTTACTATTGATTTCCTGCTCCATAGTATCGTTGCCTTGCTCATCGGTAAAAGATAAAATCTCTGGAATGGGTTTATAAGCCTTCGTTTCACTGATGACTTTTTCTACATCAACCACAATTTCAGCATGAAAAATCTTTTGCTCAATGCGTTCATCAAAGTTGTCAGATACTGAACCAACAAACATTCCTTGTGTTAAATTAGAAATCTTACTCGCAGGAATAAGGCTATCCATTTGCGTAGAAATAGAGGTAGATTTATCTTGTCGGTTGATGGTCACACTTTGGCGTTTTTGTAAGACTTTACCAAAACGTTCGGATAAGTTTTTAGCTGTATCGCCAACCACTTGACCACTAAAAATATTACCAACGGTGTTTTGTATTACCTTACTTTCTTTATCTCCATAATCACGATTAAGTTGTGAGAAATCTTGAAATCCTAAACATACAGCAACCTTGTTACTACGAGCTGTAGCGATTAAGTTATCCAAACCACGAAAATAAATCGTAGGTAACTCGTCAATGATAACTGATGATTTAAGTTGTCCTTTTTTATTGATTAACTTTACAATACGAGAGTTGTACAATCCTAATGCTGCCGAATAAATATTTTGCCTATCAGGGTTGTTTCCTACGCACAAAATTTTAGGCTCTTTCGGATTGTTAATGTCTAATGAAAAATCATCACCTGTCATTACCCAATACAGAGCTGGTGAAATCATTCTTGACAGTGGAATTTTTGCACTTGCAATCTGTCCTTGTAATTGGTCTTGTGCTCCACCTTCCCAAGCATCCATAAATGGTGATAGATAATTTTCTAATTCAGGGTAACTCGTTAAGATGGTAAAGGTATCAGCATACTTTTTATTTAGAAATTCAATAGCGTGTGGAAAAGTACAATACTTACCATTTTCATAAATTTTCAAATACCAAATAATTGCAGCCAACAAGATAATAGGACTCTCTACAAAGAAATCCCCTTGCTTTTGTATCCACGATTTGTTTAAGTTTAACATTATCGTATAAGCACTTTCATAGGCATCAGAGATATCCGTCATAAACTTTGGATTTAACGGATTACAACGATGCGATTTACGTGGATTGTCAAAGTTGATTACATAAAATTTAGGTACAACCTCATATTTATCTGTATGCTTTAATAAGTGGTTATAGGCAATGGTAGATAGGTCATCAAACTTAAAATCGTAGATGTACATTGAGTAGCCTTTTTCAATTTGCTGTTTGATGTAATTATTGACTATGGCAAAGGACTTCCCAGACCCTGGTGTTCCTAAAACAATAGTCGCACGGAATGGATTGACTATGTTAATCCACCCATCATTCCATTTTTTGTTATAATAAAATCGTGTCGGTAGATTGACTGAATACTCATTTTCCATAAGGCGAGTTTCTTGCATAAAACTTTCATTTTCTGTATTGAAAACATCGTCCATAAGATTGTTTTTAAGTAATCGGCTCATCCATAACCCACCCATAAATAAACAAATATAGCCTATGGTCATCGTAGTAATATAACATAAGGCAATATGAATTTTAGAAATGGGAATGGCTAAAATCCAAAAATTGAAAAAGAAAAATATCACTCCTATAATTAGAGCTATATAAATCTTATTCCAAGTGATTTCTTCATTTTTAACGCCTTTTGTTCCAAGACAGGATAAGCCTAAAAACAAGACACTAAAACATTTAGTAATTAACAGATTTGAAAATAAACCTGTTGTGCGTTGAAAGTTCCATAATATTTTACTTACGGTTTCAATTGTAAAATGCCACTGAGCAAAAGCCTCGTAGCAAAACCAATAACAATGGATAACCACAAATAAAATACTGATGGCACGCATAAATTCCATTGTTTTGGCAAGTCCTCTTAAATCATCTTCGTTTTGCATTTTTCTTCTTTTTTAATTTTCGTTTCTTTTGGTTTAAATAATTGTCATTTTCTTCAGGAATGTCAGTTGGCAATAGCCAAGCTAAGCCTTCCCAAGAGTGTTCATCATATGTTGTATTATTGTTGTTTTGGAGAGGTTCGTTTGTAAATTCATCTGTAATTTTTAATGTATCTTTTGGTTCTTCTTTGGTTTGTTCGTTCCATAATTTGTGAAACGCATTTGCTGAAAAGTCTTTTCCTAATCGTGAACCATTGAGTATGGTTTTTAAATTATGGTCAATAAAGGTTATACCATAGATGCGTCCTTGTTCATTTTCACGGATAAAAACCGATACTTTTTGCTCTTCTAAATAGCGTTTGAAATCCTCTAAAGATTTGGTATTATTCATCGCTTTTTGTACCACTTCTTTTAAGTGTTTTTGAGGTTTGTTTTTATCAATAAAAGCTTTTGACTTTTGATATTTTTTATCCAAATCAGGTAATGAAAATCCTCCAGAAAAACGAGAGGATTTAAAAGCGTGACTATTTTTCTTCCCATTATCATCAGTAGCGAAATAGACTAAACCTCGTTTTTCTTGTCCGTTTATTTCCCCTTTGACTTCTTCTGCAGTAATGTTAAAGAAGGACAAGATTGCTTTATACTCCCCAAGGGTTTGAAAGTGATAATTTTCATTGATAAAGTATAAGGCTGAAGCAATTTGCTTTTTAAGATTATCTTGTGAGGCATCAACTTTATTTAGAGGTAAAAGGTCCTTGCCAGTATCTGTGGTAATGGCAGGTAATAATCCATATTGTTGTTCCAAATCTCTACAGACTTTCATAGAATGGCGTTTCTCAAAACTATCAGAGATGTGCTTACCATGTTCATCAACACAAACCGATACGATATGTATGTGTTTACGTGCAATGTCGGTATGTGAAAAAACGACATAAGGCTGATTACCATAGCCCATCTCATTCATATATTTTTGAGCGATTTCTTGAAATTGCTCATCTGAAACTTGGTCCTTAGGATCAGGGTTTATGGATATATGAAGTATGGGTTTTTGAGTTCGTTTATTAGCAATAAGATGGTTCTCAAACGACTTTTCAAGTAGTGGAATGGTAAATTCATCATTCAAAGGCTCAATCATATTGTTACAGAACAAAACATTGCCTTTGTCGTTTTCTACCTTTTCATAGTTGTAAATTAATACCCCTTTTAAGTGATTTCCTCGTCCTATTTTTGCAACCATTTTTCTTCAAATTCTTGAGTTAGACGAGTAATTTGTTTAGAAATAGCGATTAATTCTATGGTCTGTTTTTCTAATTTAGAGAGCAAGAACAGGGCTTTTTTTTCGGTAAAGGTGTTATGTAAGGTCTTTACGACTTGATTATAATTTACGCCTATGGCTCTAAATTGAGAGTGAAAAGAGGTTAATCGCATATAATAATCCATCTTGGATTTATCAATATTGATGACTTTAATCTCCTTTTCAAAGAATACTGCACGAAGATAATCGGCTTTTACATCAAACCCAGAGGCATCAAATCGTTTTAAAAATTCGGCATTTTCTTCGGCATTTAATCTAAAAGCATAACGAAATGCTCTTGGATTTTCAGTTGGTTTTCTACCATTTTTAACTATTTTTTTCTGTTTTGTCATTTGTCATTCGTTAATTCACGACTTCGGAGTGAATTTTAAACCCCGTAGGGCAAGTTGTTAAGAGAGGCACGGAAAGCATTCCGAGGCTCTCTTAACACAACTTGCTCTGTTGTGATGAACAGCATTTTACTGATGGATTTATGGTTTTAGTTCCAGTCATAAGAATTTGTTGTTTCTGTAAAAATTTTATACAAATTAAGGGCTATTTAAAGGTCTAATTCTGTGATTATAAAAGCCAAATAAAGCCACTGAAAGCCAATAAGTGCCACTTGCTAAAACAACAATGGTTTTATTAAAAAAATGTTGTTGTTTTGTTGAGTGATTGAAAAATAAGTCAATTGATTTATCAATTTATCAATGATTTGATTTGTCAATTTAAGCAGACAAATAAGAGGTTGATGGTTTGAAAAGTTTGTTGTTTAATCAAATGATTTTTAAATCAAATACTCAATTAATTGATTGCACTATTTGATGATTACGTAGTTAGTTAATGTGTTGATTATTGAATTAAATACTTGGTTTATCACCTGATAAATTAGATGATTGTTCAAGTAAGCACTCAAACATTAGACTAATCAGTTATTTGATGAGATACTTAGATGATTAAGTTGTTGATTATCTGTTTAAGTGCTTGATTTATGGATTAATTGATAAATCACATCATCATCTAAATAAGCAAATGACTAATTATTGAACTAATGATTTAGTTGATTGAATGAATTAGAAATTTTAAAAATTTAATAAAATGAAAAAAGAACCATTAAAAATTGCCTTTTCATCTCAAAAAGGAGGTGTTGGTAAAAGTGCTGTAACGGTGCTTATGGCAGGAATGTTACATTATCAAAAAGGTTATCAAGTTGTCGTATTTGATTGTGATTATCCACAGTTAAGTATTGTAAAACAACGAGAGCGAGAACTGAAAATTGTAATGAAAAATGATACCTATAAAAAAATGGCACATCAGCAATTTTCAGAATTAAACAAAAAAGCCTATCCTGTTATACCGTGTAAAGCAGATACGGCTTTGGAGGAAGCAAATAAGTTTTTATCAGAAAGTCCGATTGCCTATGATATTGCTTTTTTTGATTTGCCAGGAACGGTTAATTCGGCAGGAATTTTAAAAACCTTGGTAGGTATGAATGCCATTTTCTCACCAATGACAGCAGATAGATTTGTAATGGAAAGCACCTTATCTTTTTTACAAGTATTATCACAATTATTTAAGGACGAAAATTATAAAAACCGAGTGTATCTATTTTGGAATATGGTAGATGGACGAGAGAAATCCAATCTTTATACTATTTATGAAAATGTTATTTCAGATTTGGGATTGCGACTTATGAAACATCATCTTTCAGATAGTAAGCGTTTTCGTAAGGAACTCTCTGAGGTTGGTAATGCTTTTGTGTTTCGCTCTACGTTATTTCCAGCACATCCAAGGCTTGTTAAAGCCTCACGTTTAGAGGAGTTTACTAATGAATTTTTACATTTAATACAATTATAGATTATGAGTAAAGAAACAGAAATTAACGAAGAGGAGTTAATGGCAATGATGGCACAACCTTTTTCGGTTGATAAGATGACCAACACAGAACCTAAAGAGGAACAAGAACCTAAAAAGAAAGCTCAAAGGACTGAAAAACCAACACCCAAACACCCCAAAAAGGAGGATGAACAGTTATCGTATAAAGAACTGTTTTTAACCAGAAATAATTGGACAGCAAGAACTGGGAAAACTATTTACATACGTCAAGAGCATCACGAACGTTTATCGCGGATTATTTCGGTTATAGGTAAAAGTGAGTTATCCGTTTCAGATTTTGTAGATAGACTTTTAGATTATCATTTTATAGAATTTGAAAATGAGATTAAAAAGCAATTTAAAGAGAATTACAAACCAATTTTATAAAAATAGATGTTATGACAGCTAAAAGAAAAAAGTCTTATAAAAATACTTATTTACAAGAAACAGATTTTATAGCAAGAGAAGGTAAACCTGTATATGTAAGAGAAGAATATCATAAAAAATTATTTCAAATTGTTCAAACAATTGGAGCTAATAAAGTTTCTGTTTCAGATTTGTTAGATAATATTTTGGAAAATCATTTTTCAAAACATAAAAAGCAAATTAGAAAGGAGTTTGAAGAAAGTTATAAACCAATTTTTTAAATGAACTATTATGCAGATTTATATAGAAATTTTAATTATCGTTTTACTTTTAGTATTGCTATTTGAACGTTTTTACAGTGGTAAAAATAAGGCTCAAGAACCCCATAAAAAAGAAGATGTAAAACAAGTAAAAGAGCAACAATCTTTTTCAGTAATGGGTGAAACAAAACATATTCCCAAAGTTAAAAAAATGGTTAAAGAAATGCCTAAACCAACAGAAGAACAGCAAGAGGAAACATCTAAAAAATCCGTTGTTCCTATTGAGGAATTGGACGATGTTTTTTCGGATACAGAGCCACTGGATTTAAGGGAGGAGGAAGAAGAATTACAAGCTTTGTGTTCATCGGATACTGATGATGATTTTGCTACTGGTTTAAGTTATGATGATTTGCAAAAAATCCCTCAAATGGTGGCTGATGATAAGATAACACAAAACAATATTGCTTTGGCAATGAAACTATCAGGAACGGAACTTTTGGAAAGTCTCAACGAGCAAATGCCACAGGCACAAAAGCTAGTGAGTGATTTAATTGATAGTTATTTTAACACCTCACATCAAAAATCAAAAAATACTGATAACTGGGAAAGTTTTGATATCAATGAGTTTGTATGAAATTTCAGTTATTAGTATCTAAAAATAGCATTTATGAATGATTTATCATACAAAACAGCACTTTTTATTTTTCAATAAAAAGTGCTGTTTTTATTATTCCACAAGTACATAAACTGTTCCTTTTCCTCTGCCAATGGATTTTATCACTTGCTCTTTCTTCATATATTGTAAGTCTTTTTTTATTGTATTGATACTTATTTCACTGAAAGCATCAGCAATATCAGAAACTTTTAATGGTTGATGTTGTTCTAAATAATTTTTAATTTTCTTTTGACGCTGATTTAAATAACCTCCTTTTGACTTAAAAACATCATATTTTACATCTAATTTTTGAGTTAAATGAACGATTTTATCTAAAAAATAAAGTAGCCACTTTGCCATATTTTCGTTGTCCTTACCTCTGTTTTTTTGTCCATCCATAAGAGCCTCATAATAGTGTTTTTTAGTCGTTTCTATAAGATTTTCAAAAGATACATATTGAATAAAATAATATTCATTTTGAAGTAAAAGCAAGGTTGTTAATAGCCTTGATAACCTACCATTTCCGTCTTGAAAAGGGTGAATTGATAGAAACTCATAAATAAAATGAGCAATAACAATTAATGAGTGAATGTCTTTGTTTTCCAACTGTTGATTTGTCCAAGAAATCAAATTGTACATTTCACTACCTACTAAGTGCGTTTCTGTTGTATTAAAAATAACTTTTTGTATGCCATCAGGGTAATTAGCTACCACTTTATTAGATAAGATTTTATATTTACCTCTGTGCCTTGTATCCTTATCACTATACCTAAGTAGCGATTGATGTAATTGTTTAATATAGTTTTCAGAGAGATTGATATTATTATAATTCTCGTAGATAAGTTCCAAAGTATCATAATATCCAATAACCTCTTGTTCATCTCTGGTTTTGAGTTTTGTTATTTTTATATCGTTAAGTAGGTCTTTAATTTCCTTATCAGTCCATTTACCCTTGTATAAATCAATTTGAGAAATCAATTTAACTATCTTTTGGTTTGTTAGAAAATCAAAGCCTAATTTTTTAATATATTTATCCATTTGTTATCTGTATTATATCTGAAAAACAAAGGTAGTAATTTTTTGTTTATATCCAAATAGTATATGTATTTTATCTAAAAAACACAACTGTTTTTCACTACTATTGAGCGAAACACTACCACTAAAACGCCAAACAAAGCCAGTTTTTACTCCCTTAAAAAATAAACTAAAATAGGCTCATACTTTCGTTGCAAACAACCCAAAAAGGTTTTAAAAATAAGCCCAAGTGGTGCTTTTATCACTTGGGCTATTTACAAATTTAAAAAGCAAATAGAAATGAAAAAAAGAATAACATATAGCGTAGTTGTAGCATTAACATTTTTACATAGTGGTATGTATGCTCAGGGAGTTCAGGGGATTAATAAGGCAACACAGATGGTGACCTCTTATTTTGATCCAGCGACCAAACTGATTTATGCCATAGGTGCAGTCGTTGGACTTATTGGAGGGGTTAAAGTCTATGGTAAGTTTTCATCAGGTGACCCTGATACTTCTAAAACGGCAGCTTCATGGTTTGGGGCCTGTGTGTTTTTAATTGTAGCGGCAACTATTTTACGTTCATTTTTCTTATAAAAAATGGCAGATTTTCAAATTAATAAGGGCATTGGGCGTAGCGTAGAGTTCAAAGGATTAAAGGCACAGTACTTATTCATTTTTGCAGGTGGTCTTTTAGGAATTTTCGTTGTGGTTATCATTATGTATATGGTAGGTGTAAGTCAGTATTTATGTTTGTTATTAGGTGTTGCTTTCAGTGGTTTACTGATATGGCAAACTTTTTCAATGAATGACAAATATGGTGAACACGGACTAATGAAATTATCCTCAAGAAAAAGCCAACCTGATTACCTCTCACGAAAACGCTCAGTGTTGCAATTTATAAAAAGGAAAAAACAATGAGAAATACCTCAAATATAAAACAGTTGTCTGATAAATTTCCAATTTGGGCAGTGGAACACAATTATATTATCAGTAAGGATGCAGATATTACGATTGCTTTTCGTGTGGAGTTGCCAGAGTTGTTTACCGTGACAAGTAAAGAATATGAGGCCATACATTCGGC
>PDWI01008029.1_pt1 | contig 22907 bp, 24 predicted proteins | sample 1430891 | NCBI WGS metagenome assembly PDWI01 (sample SAMN01162508, study PRJNA174530) | Oral metagenome, whole genome shotgun sequencing project. | biome: Marine environment; feature: Marine mammal; material: Swab sample of the gingival sulcus; isolation source: swab sample of gingival sulcus... | reverse complement strand
GAAGGCTTCATTTATTTTAAGAATGAGGACATCACAAACTATAAGCCCAATGAAATTACCCGGTTAGGAATAGCCCGAACCTTTCAGAATATCAGGCTTTTTAAAGAGATGACCGTTCTCGACAATGTTTTGGTGGGAAATCATTTGAGGTTACGATCTTCTCTTCTTGCCTCTGTTGTGGGTTCACCGAACTACACAAGGGACGAGAAGCACATGGTGGAAAAATCCATGCACCTTCTTGATGACCTGGGCCTTGCCGATGTAATTCATGAAAAGTCCTATTCATTGCCATATGGAAAACAGCGAAGGCTTGAAATAGCGAGAGCCATTGCCACAGATCCTAAACTCTTGCTTCTTGATGAACCTGCAGCGGGAATGAATCCCCAGGAATCACATGAACTCATGGAGTTCATACATGAAATAAGAGATAAATTTGATTTAACAATTTTACTCATTGAGCACACCATGCAGGTGGTCATGGGAGTATGTGAGAGAATATACGTTCTTGACCATGGGAGCACCATTGCCGAAGGTTCTCCCGAGGAAATTCAGAAAAATCCAAAAGTAATAGAAGCCTATCTGGGGGTCAGCTAATGCTAAAAATAAAGGGACTGGAAGTAAACTATGGAGGCATCAGGGCTCTCAGGGGAATTGACCTAGATGTTCCCGAGGGAAAAATAATCACCCTCATTGGAGCAAATGGGGCGGGAAAGAGTACTGCCCTCAGGGCTACTGTGGGTCTTGTTAAGGCAGCAGCGGGGTCAATAGAGTATGAAGGGAATGAGATTTTGGGGCAGAAAACTCAGGAAATAGTGCGTAAGGGGGTTGTCCTCGTGCCCGAGGGCAGAAGGGTCTTCCCAAATCTAACGGTAAATGAAAACCTGACACTGGGAGCCTATTCCCGCAAAGACCGGGACAATATTAGTCAGGAGAGAGAACGAATTTATGAAATTTTTCCCCGACTCAAGGAGCGTCTTAGACAGAAGGCGGGAACTCTTTCCGGTGGGGAGCAGCAGATGCTGGCAGTGGGGCGAGCTCTCATGACCAAACCCAAACTTCTCATGATGGACGAACCCTCTCTAGGGCTTGCTCCACTCATTGTTAAAGACATCTTCGATATTATCAAGAAAATCAACAATTTGGGGGTTACCATCCTGCTCATTGAGCAAAATGCCAAGGCCGCTTTGGAAATAGCCGATTTCGGATATGTGCTTGAAACCGGTAATATCGTGCTAAAGGGGCCCGGCAAGGAACTTCTGGTAAATGAGGATGTGAAAAAGGCCTATTTGGGAATAGCCTAGTGGCACCTGAAGATACCTCTGTTCTCATAATCTACACCGGTGGCACCATTGGCATGATAAGCGACCCTGAAACGGGAGCTTACATGCCATTTAACTTAGACAATATTCTCGATGCAGTCCCTGAAATTGGAAAGTTTGGTTTCAATTTGGAGTTCCTTGAATTTGAAAATCCCATTGATTCATCAATGATTTCTCCGAAAGACTGGAAAAATCTTGGACGCATCATTGAAGAAAACTACCACCTTTACAATGGCTTTGTGGTGCTCCACGGCACTGACACCATGGCATATACAGCCTCTGCTCTTAGCTTCATGTTTCAAAATCTCTCAAAGCCCATAATTTTAACAGGTGCCCAACTTCCCATAAACACCCTTCGAACCGATGGTCGGGAAAATTTAATGACCTCCATTCAAATCGCTGCATCCAGGGACAGGGAGGGAAATGCAGTTGTCCCGGAAGTTTGTATTTACTTCGAGTTCAGACTCTATCGAGGCAACCGGACGGTTAAGCTCAGTGCCGACCACTTCAAGGCATTTGAAAGTACAAACTATCCTCCACTTGCCCAGGCAGGAATAGAAATTGATTTTAATTCTAAATATATTCAAAAGGCTAATGCAGGAGGTTCCCTCAGTGTTCGGGCGAAATTTGACGAGAGTGTGGCAATAGTTCGTCTCTTTCCCGGAATTGGAGAGAGCACCCTGAAGTCTGTCTTTCAATCACCGGGAGTGAGAGGAGTGGTCCTTGAATCCTATGGTTCGGGCAATGCACCTGAGCAGGAGTGGTTTCTTTCCATTATTAGAAATGCGGTCAATGCAGGAGTGGTAGTCCTGAATGTGAGCCAGTGTGTCTCCGGCAAGGTATCCATGGAAAGGTATAAAACCGGACGAGGTTTACTCCATGCAGGAGTTGTGAGCGGAAGAGACATGACCACCGAGGCAGCTATTACCAAACTAATGCATGGTCTGGCCCTGTACCGAGATGTCAATGGGGTAATTGAATATTTAGAGACCAACATTGCCGGAGAAATGACAACCTAGTTTCTCTTAGAATAGTTTTCTTCATGGGAATAATAAGGGCGAAAAAACCGTAGATTTTATACAAATCTACGGTTTTTGTGTATAAATTGGTTACTCAAATTCTACTTGCTTATTTTAGTGCTTCAATATCAGTATTTTCCTCCAAATTTACCCTCTGTTATAACTGCACCACCGGCCAGAGTGCCGTGAAAGGTTCCTTTTACCTCGCCATCTTCCCATTTTGTCACGTTTAGGGTGAATGGTTGTGCAAGTGATAAATCTCCGTCACTACCCTGTATGCCATCTTTTTTGCTTTCATACGAGAAGCAAAAACCTCCCGATGGGGTATTGTCATCTTGAGTGTATGTAGTGTTTGATTTTACATTTTTTGGGAAATGCAAGTAAAGATTTTCATTTTGAGCATCAGAATTATCTTCGTAAATTGTGAAATATGTATCATCGGCACTTTCATAGATAAAACCCACGGTATCCACTAACTCCCTATACTGACCGTTTATTTTAAAACTAATCTTAAATTCCTTAATTCCTTATCTTCATCATCTAAGCACCCGGTAGTAGTCAGCAGAAATGCTGACAGCAGCAAAGCTAATAGTTTTTTCATTTTAAACTCCTTTATTGTTTTTATATGACTTTTTTAGTCATGCCTTGGGTGATTTGTCAATTTTTTTTCTGCTCTATTTTATGTAATGCTAACGGTAGCAGATTATTTTTGGGGGGTAAAAGAGTATTAAGGGGATTTCTGAAAGCTAAGAATTTCTTCAAAACCAAACTTTAACTGCTGATTTTATCAATCATTATGTGTAAAAATATTCTGTATATGTGCCCTCATATAATTTATAAAAAAGGGGCATTACCCCCCCAAAGTTATACTGCTACCATGCTAACGAGGGGGGTAGCAATATTGGAAAAATATGATATATAATGGGCACTTTCAGTCAAATCCCAGTTCATCTAAGGACTCCCTGTAGTTATCGTGAATTTTTGAGCTTGTTTTTGCTTCTTTTTTCTCATATTCACAGCCCGGGGTTAGAAGAATTGCCATAAGCAGTAAAATCAAATATTTTTTCATATTACCATCTCTTCACTTTGTTAATACATTGGAGATATGGCATATATTTTTTCATGTCAATGTTTTTTAGTTCTTTTTCTGAGAAACAGGGGGCAAGTTTAGCTTTTCCTTTTTAAAATTTCCAAATTCTGTTTTGGGGTGACACTGAAAAAATGAAAGTGTTAGTATTTGTTTTTGAGCTGGGAAAGAGTTAGAAAGTAAAGCAGTACAATTGTGGTAAACCGTGAGGCTTATTAGTTCTGTGTTGCAACTCCTGCATTGAATAAATGAAACAGCCATGGCATTGTCTTCACTGATGGTTCTTTGCCACAACTCCTGCAAGACCTAACTTTTTTAAAATTCGACCATAGATTCCCGCTATACCCATGAGGGAGAATACTATTAAAAGGGTTCCTCGAACCATTCTTTCCGTGAGAGGTTCGGAAAAAAATATCATTCCCATTACAATGGCAAAGACAATTCGCGAGGAGGAAACGAGAGACCCTGGCGTGGCATCTATGTATCTAAAGCCCATTGTGATGAATACCTGCCCCAGAAAAGATAAAATTCCCACGCCGAGACAGTGCGCAATGAGCATGCCCCGGGGTGTTTCCCAAAAGGGAATTGTCATGATTCCGCTTACCGCTGTTCCAAAACCCATGAGATATAATAAAATTATATAGCTCTCATTGTCCTTGCGGGCTTCCCTGAGGGAGGTGATTGCAAAACCCGCAGTGATTCCCGAGAGAAGGGCGAAGATGTCTCCCTTGTTTGCCCATTGAAACCCCGCCGGAGAATTTGTTGGGGAAACGATGAGGAAAACTCCTGCAATTGTCATGACGAGATAGAAAAAATATCTCCAAGATGCACTTTCTCTGTTGAAAAAGGGAGCCAGTAGAAAGACAAAAATGGGGTATGTCATATTTAAGAGATTTGCCTTGCCAACCGTGGAGTACTGCACTCCCATGAAGAAGAGAATAACCGCCACTGTGTTGAAAAATGCCCTGTAATAGACATATTTGCCTCTTTTCGGTTTGAAACTCTTTCTGCCCCTGAGGGTAACTGTTAGAATTGCAATGAATCCAAGGGCAAATCGTATGAACGAAAGCTCTATGGAAGGGATTGAGCTCGTGGAAGTTACGAGCTTTACCAGAACCGTTGCAAGGGCAAAAAAGAGAGCCGATAACAGGAGATATAAAATGCCTCGAATCATACAGCGGTTTTTGAGTTTCTCCTTGCTGTGAAGAGAATGCCCAAAACTCCCACTGTCATGGATACTACTCCCACAATCTGAGCCTGTGTCATTCCCAGGGCAATTTCATGGTTTAACCGCACAAATTCAATTGAAAATCGTGCCACTCCGCTTAAAATAAGATATGTGAAAATAATAAGCCCCTCTCTGTGGGGTCTCTTTCTAAGCTGTAGGAGAATAAAAAAGAACATGAATGACATGAAGCTCTCCATTAGTGGAGTGGGGAGCACATTCACCGATGTGGGCACAATGCCATTGGGGTAGGCCATTCCGCAGAATGAGCCCGTGGCAATCCCATAGCAGCCGTCTCCCGAAACATGACAGGCAAGGCGGCCTATTCCATACCCCAGAGCCATGGGCGGGGAGGCTAAATCAAAGATTTTCATGGGGCTTTCGCCATTTTTACGAATTAAAAAGTACACTATGATAAATGAAAGAACAAAGCCTCCATATACCGAAAGTCCTCCCCCTGAAAAAATCATGGCCCCCGGGTCTTTTAGAAATGTGCTAAAATTTTCCAAAATATGAAAGAGCTTTGCACCGATAATAGCAGAGGGGATAACAACCATTAGTATTTTATATGCCAGGTCGGGGTTGACTCGGGCTATTTTAAACTCCCTTTCAAGTAGAAGAAATGAGAGATAAAAGGCTGCTCCCAGAAAGACCCCGTAGGAGCCTATGGTTATCATTTTATATTGAAATATGATGGGATACATTGGTTTTCCTTGATTCTTATTGTAATTTCTATGAATTTGAATTTGGTTCTTTCTCCCGGGAATGTCAAGATTTTATTTTAACAAAAATGATATTCCGCACTCTAAAAAAGGAGTTGATATGATGGATAAGTCTGAAAAGGTACAGTTAATTCGCAGAGGCAATGAGCTCTTTAATGAGGGGAATGTCTATCAGGCGATGAAAATTTTTGTAAAGTCGCAATATCGAGACGGTATTTTGCGGGCTGCAGATATTATATACTATGAAAAAAAGCAGCCCCTCATAGCCCTGAAGTTTTATAAAATGATAAAACGACAGGATAGGGTGGACGAGATACTTGGACGCATGGTATTTGCCTTTTCCAGATTTATTAAAAACGATGAGTCTGACCATTTGCCCGGTGAAAATAAAGTTTTGGAAAATGGTGCAGAGGAAGAAGTTGATGTTAATGTTCATCCAAAACTCAGGATATTGGCAGAGGAGATTATAAGAAAAAATGAAGAAAAATAGCTTGTTATTTGCAGGAGTGGCTTTCCTTATCTTGCTGTGTTCGGCGGCCATGGCAGGAGAAAGTTTTCATGTGGGAGATTATCTCCGCAAAAATGTTGTGGAGCGAAAGCTGGAAAATGGCATAACCGTAATTCTCTTGAATCGGGGCTATTCTCCCACCCTTGCCACAAATATTGCCTTTCGGGTGGGCTCCGTGGACGAGAGTTATGAAACAATTGGAGCTGCCCACATGCTGGAGCACATGCTTTTCAAGGGAACGGAGAAGCTGGGAACCACTAACTATAAGGAAGAGAAGAAAATTCTTGATAAAATAGAATCCCTGGGTGAAACCCTCACCCGTTTGAAAAATGAACACCCCGAGAACTCGGAGATTCCCAAACTGGAAGGTGAGCTGAAAAAGTTGCAGCAACAACAGTCAAAGTATGCCCTCTCTGCTCCCTATAGCAGGCTCTACTCTGCCAATGGGGGAATCGGGTTCAACGCATCTACCTCCAGAGATAAGACGGGATACTACATAGAGCTTCCCTCAGATAAACTTGAACTCTGGGCTCAAATTGAATCGGAAAAGCTCAAGCACGCAGTTTTTCGGGAGTATTACAGAGAAAGGGATAATGTCATGGAGGAGAGGCTCATGCGATACGACTCCGGCGGTATGGGCTTTCTCTACGAAAAGTTCTTTGCCGCTGCATTCATGGCCCACCCATACAGACATCCCACAATTGGTTGGAAGTCCAATATTGAAAACATGTCCTTGAACGATGTTCGGGCATTCTTCCATAGATACTATATTCCGTCAAGAATGACCATAGCCGTTGTGGGAAAGCAGAATGTGGAAAAGACCTTTCGGATTATCAAAAAGTACTTTGGAGACATTGAATACAGACCGGAGCCCGGGGAGGTGAAGACCAGGGAGCCCGAACAAACCGGAGAAAAACGCATTGAGGTGAGCTTTCGGTCCAAACCCAGTATCATCATTGGCTGGAAAAAACCCACATATCCCAATCGCTCCGATTATGCCTTTGATATTTTGGGAAATATGCTGGGAGATGGGCATAGCTCATGGCTCTATAAAACTCTGGTTCTTGAGAAAAAACTGGCCGTTGATATTGGTGTATGGGCAGGAGGTCCGGGAGCAAGATATGATAATCTCTTTATGATTATCGCCTCTCCTGCAAAGGGAGTAACCCCGGAAAAGTTAGAACGGGAAATTTATGCGGAAATGAAAAACTTTAGAAAAAATATGAGCCCTGAAGATTTTGCCAGGGTAAAAAATGCCACAGAGGCATCATTTGTATTTATGCTCGACAGCAATGCAAAGTTGGCCTCCAGCCTTGCTTTCTATCAGACTGTTTTTAAAAACTGGAAATATATGACCACCTATCTCGATAGCATAGGAGCAGTTACCATGGATGATATAAGGGGAGTATTTGACCGATACTTTGTGAAAAAACACAGGGTTGTGGGAATTTTAAAAGACACCAGGAGTGAGAAAAAGTGAAATACATATATAAATATCTCATTGCGGCAGTGCTGTTTTTGTTGAGCAGTTCCTGTCTATTTGCCCGGGAGATGAGCTTTGATATTCCCCGGGTGGAGAAATTTTCAACTTCCAATGGGGTGAGTGGCTTTTACATCAAGGATGATTTGCCCAGGACCACCATCTTTCTTTCCATAGGATACGGGAGGCTCTACGAGAGTTCCCAAAGAGCAGGTACCGGAGCATTGTTGGCCAGGGTTTTAGAGCATGGAGGTTCGAAGAAATTCCCCGGACTAAAACTCCGTCGGACACTTGAAAATGTGGGAGGTGAAATCAGTATAACCTCGGGCTGGGAAAATACCTACATAAGCATTGAGGTGCTTTCCAAACACAGTGCCCTGGCATGGGAAATTCTCAAAGATGTTGTGGAAAATCCTCTCTTGGATGGGAAGTCCATTGCTTTTTCCAAGAGAATGATGAAGGAGGAGCTTCGTCATTCTCTGGATAAGCCGGACTACAGGGCTTTTTCCAAGGTCAGGGAAATTATCTATGGAGGAGAAGGCTATGGTGCAGTGACAACAGCGGAGTCAATTGACGGTATAAGTGTTCAGGATTTAAAGGACCTCATGAATAAATACTTCGTCAGTGGCAATATGTCCCTTGCCATTGCCTCCATGAAGGGACTCCAAATGGTGAAGCGGAGTTCGGAGAATGCCCTGGGGGGAGTAGAGAGGGGCAGTCGAATTTATTACAAATGGGATAATAAACTCGCAAGGGAAAATGTGAAGAAAAACCGAGGTAAAATTTTTCTCATTCCCATGAAGTTAAAGCAGGCAACCATTGTAAAAGGGACCCTTGCTCCGAACAATAGGTATGAGGGGAAATATACCTTAGACATTATGAATTATATTCTTGGAGGAGGTTCTTTTACCTCCAGATTGATGCAGGAAATAAGGGTCAAGCGGGGTCTTGCCTATTCTGTGTTCTCCTTGGTTCGGAAAAGGTATGGAACGGGGATATTTCTCTCATTTGCCCAAACAAGAAATTCCGCAGTGGGAACGGTACTTTCGCTCTTTGACGAAGCCTTTAAAAAAATTTATACCGGTGTTGTTTCTCCAAATGAACTTAAAGAGGCGGTGAACAGCATAAAAAACAGCTATGTCTTTAAGTTTTCCCGCACATCTCAGGTTGTTGCCAATTTTTTGAATCTCCATTACTATGGATTCCATGAGTCATATTTCAATGACTACCTCCGTGGCATCACTTCAGTCAAGGAGAGCGACATAGAGAAGGAAGCCCGTAAACTCCTCCAGGGCGGAACGATAACCGTTGTGGTGGGCGATGAATCTCTGAAAAAACAGCTGGGCAAATATGGCCGGGTTGTTGTTTTAAAATGAGATAATTTATTTCTGTTCTAAATGAAAAGAGGTCATTTCCCGATATTATTAGGGAATCATGAAAAGGATTTCATGGAATAATCGTTCAAGGAAGAACAATGGGAAAAAAAATAGTTGATTTAATGACTTATAAAATTGAGAAGTCACTTAAAGACAATGGCTTTGTTGTAAAAAAAGATGATTCCAGTATTGTGAAACTTCTCATAAAGCTCAAACAAAATGAAGAAGCATAGCAATCTAAAGAGGAGATTTTAATGAGCAGCTTAAATGATACGAAGAATAAAATCCGAGAGGAGCTGGATAGCCTGAAGCATGAATTTAAGGTGGAGTTGCCTAAGAAAATTGCAGAGGCCAGGGAGTATGGCGACCTGAAGGAAAATGCAGAGTATCACGCTGCTCGGGAACGACAGGGATTTGTGAAGGCAAGAATTGCCCAGCTCACCAATCAGCTCAATCAGCTCAACGAGATGAATGTTGATGAAATACCTGAAGATAGGGTGGGCTATGGCTCTGTTGTTACAGTGACCGACCTTGACGGAGATGATGAGCAGGTCTTCACCTTCGTTTCTCAGAATGAAGTGAACCCCTCTGAGGGAAAACTCTCTCTTAACTCACCATTTGGTGTGGCCATGCAAAACAAGTCTGTGGGGGAAGAGGTTCAGGTAAATATACCGGCCGGGGTTAGGGAACTTAAAATTGTAAAGATTGTAACCATTCACGGAAATGAATTGTCTCTTTAAACTGCTTTGAAATGAGAGTAGCTTCCTTCTTCGTTTTACCATAGCATTAACTATATTAGAAAGGGGCCGTCTTCGGTGAATACCAGATGGGTGTGTGAAGAGGAGATATTCACCTTTGTTGATGCCATGGAATTATGGGGATGGCTCAGTGTGTAAATGGAAGCATCTCCCCGGGGGAGTTCTATCAATTCTTTGAAGAACTTTGCCTGATGCACAACTTGTTTCGTTTCTTCTTCGGTAAAAATCCAGGCTGAATAGAGACTCTCATTTTTTATTTGGAGCATTAGTTTAATTCTCTCCCCGGGCTTCTCGGTGTCTTTCCCATTGGTATAGCTGTTTTCTCTTGAAAGACATAATTTTACTGCATCCTCGCAAATTTTTTGATTTGTATTTTCCATGTCTAACACCGTTTATTCTTTATTGATGCTCTTTTCTTCTTGATTATGTCGCATAATGATGCCATTACCATGAAACCTGTGAGATGTCAATAAAAATTTTGATAAATTGATTTTCGCCGTTGTTTTGCAGCGTTGTGGAGTTATTTTATAAAAAAGGAGGGTAAATTAAATTTACCCTCCTTTTTTATTGGAGACGAGGGGGGTCGAACCCCTGACCTCATGAATGCCATTCATGCGCTCTCCCAACTGAGCTACGCCCCCGTTTTCTTCTTTATTTTTTCTTCATTGTATTTTGTCAACAAAAATTATAAAATTTATGTAATTGCCCTGGTTTTAGGCTTATATTCTCAATGTATAAAACAATGTATAAAAAATTTTTTATTATGACTATAATTTTTACCTCTTCATTGAAAAAGGCAATAAGAGTCTTGACAATTAGTTCGAAATTATTATAATATGAGAATATTTTTATTTAGGGTCTGGAATATGCTTTTCACTTATATACTTCTTTTCGTATTTTTCATTATTTTTTCGATTATTGTTTTCTATTTTATCAGCATTTACGCTTTGCCTAAAAAAATAGAAGAAATTCAAGGTATGATTGATTCGGGTCAGGTAAAACTTGCTGTTAAGAAGCTCAATGAAATTTTAGAAAAAGACGATCGCAATCCATATGCTCACTATTTGCTTGCAGAGGCTTACAAAAAAGAGGGGAATAGTCAGTTTGCCATTCTTGAATACAGACAGGTTTTGAAATTCGGCCGCTTTGATGCTAAAATAAGCGAAAAGCATACGCGAAAATCCTTGGCAGGGTTATACAAGGAAAACAAGTCGATGGAAGAAGCAAAGAAGGAATATCTGATTCTTACCAAAATTGATCCTTCCAACTATGAGAATTTTTTTGAATTGGGAATGATAAACTATAACTCAGGTCATAGTGATAAGGCTTTGAACTATTTAAAAAAAAGTGCCTCTCTCAATTCAAAACATGACAAAAGTTTTTACTATTTGGGAATGATTTACTATCGCAATGGCTCTTATGCCGATGCTAAACACTACTTCTTGCATACCATCAAATTGGAGCCTACTAGCTTTCATTCTCATTATTACCTTGGACTGGTTCTGAGGCAGCAAGGGGACTATGAATGGGCTTTGAAGGAGTTTGAGGTTGCCCTTAAAAGCGATGAACTCAAGGTGAAGTCCCTCCTTGCCCGGGGAACCTGCATGATGGAAAGAGGACAGTTTCCTAAGGCAATTTTAGAGTTTGAAAGAGGTCTGAAATTTGCCAAAAAGGGCAGTGAGACCGAGCTTAATATGCGATATTTTGCAGCGGATTGCCAAGAGAAGATTCGAGATGTTCATTCAGCCATTAAGAACTGGGAAAAGATAGTTGAAGTTAATCCTAAATTTCGTGATGTGCACCAGAAGTTGGCAAATTACAGCGAGTTTCGCCAGGACGATCGTATTAAGGACTTTATGATTGCCGGTTTGGCTCAGTTTGAGCATACCTGCCGCAAGATAGTTTCGGGATTGAACTGTAACATAACCGATATTGAAATTCTGAGTGATACGGAAATTGAAATTATTGCCACCGAAAATGAGGGTAAGTGGAGAAATACTCGCCAGTCCAATCGTATAATTCGAATTGTGAGAACAACGGAGTCCCTGGGCGAGGGATATTTTAGAAAACTCCATGAGAGTATGAAACCTAAAAATGCCACAAGAATTACTGTCATCACCACGGGAGATGTGTCAAAACAGGCCATTGAATTTGCCAACACGCGACCCATTGAAATCAAGGGGAAAACTGAACTAATTGGATATTTAAAGAATATTTAATATGACTATGGCGGATAATACTATTAGATCTGTTCCATTTTTGGGGCACCTCTCTTCTGAGGAAATTCTCTATTTAGAACAACATGGTGATGTCCTTCGTTTTGGATCTAATCAATCGGTTGATTTAAAAAGCATGAAATCGCTTTGTATTGTAGTTTCAGGAATGTTTGAAATTGAATCTCCCGGTAATGCCGATATAGTCTATCTTTCCCGAGGTTCATCCTTTGGAGCAATTCCATTCTGCGATTATAAAAGGCGGGGCAGGGTTCGTGCTCTTGTGGACTCAGAGATTATTATGCTCAGAGAGGAGGTTCTTTTTAGACTATTTCTGAAGTCCTATCGGGCAATGAGAGGATTTGTTCGTATTCTTGACCGTTCAGGTTTTCCTCTTTCTTCTACGGGTAAATCATATCTTGCCAGTAAATCCAAGGTTGTTGCCTGTGTCAGCGATGAAGCCGGAGCGGGGAAGTCTCTGGGGACTTCATTGTTAGGGTTGAAGTTTTCTCAGTCTGAGAGAACTATCATTTTAGATACTGCATACGAGGGAAAGTCTATTTTTCAATTTTTTGAGAAGGATCAGCCTCTCCCCATTTCCCAAAGACCTGAAGACCTGGAGGTGGGAGAAAAATTTATTCGTGACAGAATAGTGGAAGTTGATGATAATCTTTCAATTTTGAATATATGCCATGACTCTCTGGTAGCAGTTGACCCGGAAATATTTAATATATCCCGGGATTACTCAATTGTGCTGGTAGATGTGACTTCCCGGGATAGAGTTATGAGGGAGCATGTCTTAAATAGAAGTGACTATGTAATCAATTTTATCAAGAAGGATTTTCGAGTCAATCAAAGTTCTTTCCTTGACCGTGAGCTTTCTGAGGGCCAGAGAGTTCTTAATATTCGCAATGATTTTTTTGTCAAAAGTTCCGCGGCCTTTTCCGGTGGATACATATTGGAAGCAAACAGGGATTATTCTAATCTCAGCTCCTTTGACAATTTAAAAATATTTTCCCAGGGTAGTTTTTGTAGTGATGTTGAAAAAATTATGCTTTCACCAAAGAGAGCCTTTGTTTTTGAATCTGCTCAGCATGAATCTATTTTTTATACCGGTTTTTTGAGCCTTTTAGCTGAATCGGGTATCGAGTTCGACTGGCTCTACTCCTCCTCTTATAGCTTTATTCTAATTGCTCTCATGCTGCTCCTGGAGACTAAGGATTTAAAGAATGAGTTCTCCAGGTTCTTTTCCACAAATTTTGTACGCAAAATGGTCAGGGCCTCTTTTCCCGATAAATATTTGTATGGTATTTCCAAATTTACGAAGTATGCTCGTGAAATATCAGGCGGAAAAAGGGTGGAAATGTTTCGCTCCATTGGAATGTGTAAACTATGTGATAATGGATACGAAAAAATATTCAGTTCAGGTGATTTTTCTGTTTTAATGAGTGCTTCTTTTTCCCTTGCTCCTCTTTTTCAGTCTGTAAATATAGGAGGTAGGAGTTTTGCTTCCGGTTATCCCGCGAGTCAGGCTCTGCCTCTGGAGTGCTTTCGAACCATTGCCGATGAAATTATCAGTTTGGAGCTGGGGAATCGGAGAGATCTGGTTATAGAAGGTATCAATTATCCTGAAATATTTAAGAATGTTCTTTCCCAAAACAATCTTGTCTTCCACAAAAAGGATAATCTCTATTCTGACCGTAAATTTATTCTTGAAGTTTCTGAAAAAGAATTTAATTTTGACAGGATATTTTTTTCGTCCCAAAAGTCCTCTGAGGTGATTTTGGTAAATATTAACTCCAGGGAGAAATCATGAGATCTCGAAAAACAAATATGCTTCAATTTGCTGTTCTTTTCAGCGGGTTTATCTTTATTTTGATTGGGATTGTTTTTTATCTGGCCCCGATGAAAATTATAAGTTTGTTCGCTGAAAATATTTCTGAGAATTGGCTGGATTTGGTTAGAGATCATGAATTAGTTGCTCCTCTATATTATATATCCAGGAGTTTTTCAGCCCTGCTTTTTACTTCAGGTTTTTTGATGATCATGCCAATTTTTGATCCACTGAAATACCGTGGAATAATCTGGTTCAATGGTGTCTTGTTCCCCTTAATGGCTGTGGCTCTTCTAGGTAATTTTACATTGGCTCAGTTTTCCAAAAAAGGACAAACCGGTCATATGGGGCAGGGGGAATATGGTCACGCCATTCTATTGTCCATGGGCATTCTCTTGTTTGTACTCTTGCTCTTGAATTTTTCAATGTTAATGCTGACCCGAAGCGACGCCAAGCTGGGAAAAGAATAGTGAAATAAACTTTATTGAGGTACTTCTATTATGGAAATGAAAACAAAAAAAGTGGGTAATAATTTAGTTATATATCTTGAGGGCAGGCTTGATGTTAATCTTTCTGCCGAAATAGAAAAGGGAATCAATTCTATTATCTCTGAAAATCCCGAAAGTAATGTTTGCTTAAATTTAAAAGAGATTGAATATATGAGTAGTTCCGGTTTGAGAATAATTGTATCTACCATGCGGATTTTGAAGGAACAAAATCGTGTTCTTGTCCTATGTAACATGAACAGAGCAGTTGAAAAAATATTTGAAGTGGTGGAACTCACTGACATGTTTGATATTTTTGACTCCGAAGATGACGCCTTGGATTGTCTAAATAAATAAAGTTCAGAGTTGTGAACGGTAAATTTTTGCATAATACTGAAGTTCTATTAAACAATGGAATTGCTCCCAACCAAAGGGATTTCTTCTCCCGTGAATTAGACTATGGGCTTACTAACTATATCCTTTTTTTGAGAAATTCCGAATTTCGTTGGCCGGCTTGGGTTCAGGGGGCTTTGGGATCAAATTCTGAATACCCATCCATAGTTCCCACTCCGATTCTCACGAATAATAATATGAGGGAATGGCAGCTGTTTAATAATTATCTTTCTGCCGAAAGTATTACAATAAATAGGCAGGGCATGATAGGTCTTTCGGGCAATGATAATGGATCTGTGGAAATATGGTTTTTAAACTCCAACAATGAAGTTCAAGAATTAGATAACAAATCATTTAACAATGAGCTCAATGGAAAAACCGGAGAAATTAAAATTCTTTATAATGCTCCCTTTTTAAAGTTTAGTATTTCTTTTTGTGGAGCCAGGAGTTCCTTGGATGAAGTCATCGTTAATTTGGAGTTGGGAGAGAATATTGATTTTAAAAATTCAAAAATTGCCCTTGTTGTAAGACCATACACTAATTTAAAACTTGGTGGCATTCGGTCTATTCAGTTCATTGAAGATGAAGGCCTTGTTTCCATCAATAGCTTTAAACAACTTGCTTTGCCCGGCTTACCCGATGAAATTTTTTCAGGGAATTCATTATTGGGGGATATTCATTTTAGGAATAAAAACATTTCTACCTTTCAGAAATGTGATTCCGGTCTGGCGACCATGGCCTTTGTTTATAATGCAGAACAAGAATCGAAAAATTTAACTTTTAGACTCTCTTTGGAGCCCCGGGGTAACCTTGAAAAGGGGCAGGTTAGCTTTAAAAAGTGCAGGGAGGATTTTTCAAAGTTCTATTCAATTAGAATGGAAGAGGGAATGACCATCAATTCTCCCGATGATGAATTCCAAAAAATGTTCGAAAGAGCCTGCATGAGGCTTTTAGCTACTCCGGTTGAATATGTTTCGCAAAATAAATTTGTTGATTTTAGAAATCTTTATTTTCTTACTTACTCCTTTAATAGAGCGGGTTATTCTATTAAATCAGAGAAAATGCTTGAGTTGAAGTTGCGGGATTTGAAACTCATTAAAAAGAAGCCGACCTTTGATGATGCCTTTAAGGGAGCTTTTCTCCTCCTGACTTATCACGATTTATATGTTCATAAAAGAGATTCTGTGTTTAATGAAGATCAGTTTTCCTTGATAAGGGATATTGGAGAGTATGTCTATAAATTTACTTCAGCCCAGCACAGTATTGATGATTTTAAAGTCATTGCCATGCCTGAGTCCCATATTCTTTCTGTTACTGGATATGAGTGTTTTATCTTTCAAGCTGCCATGGATCGCATGGCTGAAATTTCCCGTTGGAGAGGAATTTTTGGTGACGAAAAAAAATGCTTGAATGAAGCAATGCGGCTCAGGGCCATATATTCGGACTTTATTGCTGAGAAAAATAATTTAACGGTAGGGAACCACAGGTTTGATGCACTTTGGGCATTACCGCAACAGACTTTGCTCAACACGAAAACTCATGGTGATATTGATTCACTTTTAGATGATCTTTTCCATGATTTTTCACTCTGTAAAAATAAGCTTTTAGGAGTGGATCTTTATAAAAATCTTTCATTACTCCATCAAATTTTACTAATAAATGATAATAACTTCTCTGTTCTTAAAACCCCTATCTTTGAGTTTTTTGATGATTTTATGTTAACTCCTGAGTTTCTTGACCCGGTTAGTCAAAGAGGGTGTAATGGAGAGGGTAATTCAATTATCGTCGCCTCTCTTCTATTCAATGTTCTTAAGCACATGATTTTTATGTCAAATGGAGATAGTCTGGAAATTTTTCCTTTTCCGGAAAAGGAGTGGTTTGTTCCCGGAAAAAAATTTACGGTCAAAAATGGAAGTTCCAAATTCGGTAATATTTCTTTTTCATTTGAAACAACGGAGAAGGCCATAATATTTTATCCGGGAGAATCTCCTCGCTTTCTTCCCTCGGAGATTAAGATAAGTTTCCCATTTGAAACGGAAATACTTTATAGTGATGAATTTCTTGTAAAAAAAAGAATAGGTAATTCCTGGTTCATAAATGGCTGGCCTTCTTTCATTAAATTTCCCCTGAAAAAGAATGTCTTTGCTTCATAGCTCGATTTACAAGGAGAGTTTTTACTCTATGTTAATGCCTGTGTTGGTTGTAACTATAATAGCTCTGGGAATTCTTGTAATCTATTTGTATGTCGTATCTCCCAAGTTGAATCCTAATTTTAAAGCCGAGAGGCTGGTAAAAGATAATCGTTTGGAAGATGCTGTTGCCGAGTATGGCAAAATGATTGAGAAATTTCCTTTGGATATTTCAAATCATTATAAAATCTCCCAAATTTTTATGAGTTTAAAGCGTTTTCCTGATGCCATAGAGCATCTTGAGAGGATTGTTGAAATAAATGTCTATAATAATGACATTAAAAAACTTGATGTGTTAAGGCTCTTAGCCGGTCTTTATCGGAATCAGAACGATGAAGGCAAAACTTTTGAAGCCTATTATATTATTTTACAGGATTCCCCAACAGATCTCGAGGCTCTTTATCATACAGGATTCATTGCTCTGGGGCAGGAAATGTTTGATTTTGCCTTTAAACAACTGGAGAACTATGCCCGGTGGGAAACCGGGCGATTTGATGTTCACTTTGGAGCAGGAATCGCAGCTCTCCAGATCCAGAAATTGGGGGATGCCACTTCTTTCTTTAAAAAAGCCTTGGGGCTTAACTCCCGCAGTGATATAGGAAATATTGCCATGTCATATGCTCTTTATAAAAAAAGAGATTTTAAGACAGCTACAAAGTTTGCCAAGGTTGTAGTTGATTCCAGTTCAGATGAAAATGCAGTCTTTATTGCTAAAAGAATATTAGGAATTATTTTTGTTGAAATAAAAAAGTTTTCAATGGCAATAAAACTTCTTGAAGAATTAAAAGAAATGGCCATTGAAAAAAATTGGCAAGATGAACATGAAACAGTCCTCTATGACCTTGGTTTTGTTCATTTAATGGAAGAAAAAACAGAATTGGCCTACAGTACATGGGAGATGCTTCATAGTTTGAATAGCGGTCATTTGAATATTGAAGATTTGCTCACTAGACTTAGGTATGAGATGGATAGCACATCTCTTAGTTCCGGTGAGATTCAATCCAGTGTAATAAATGAGGTGGAAAGATGGAAAACTTCTGTCCTACCTGCAAATTTTATTTGGAGAATTTGTGGACTCAGAAGTTCGCGCTCCGTGGATCTTGGATCTATAATTGAAAAAAATTCAAATTTGTCGTCACCTATCCAGGGAAAGGAAAAAGTTTTCGGTAAAGTTGAAATTGATCCCAATGAAAATTTTCTAGAAAGATTGAGCAATATTGATATTCTCTATAAGTTAGAGCCGGAAGCTTTTCGAAGTGTTGCCTATAGGGTTACGGAAAAATTGGGGCTTTCCATAGATGAAATTCTCAAAACCTACCGTGAACGAGATGGTGTTGATTTTATTGCCAAACCCCCAAAAGGTAGGGGAAAGGGAAAAGTTCTGGTATATTTCAGAAGGTGGGAAGGTGCAACCTTGGGAGAAATCCCTCTCCGAAATTTTGCTCAGGATATTAACGACTTCAATGCATCTTCCGGTTTTTTCATTACAAGTGCCAAACTTTCAGAATCAGGAGAGAGCACCTTGCATAGCTTGAGCAAGGTTACCTTCGTGGGACCTGAAGAGCTGGAGACTTTGCTAAATGGATTGCTGTAAAATATGACTGTTTTAAGATCGGTAAGTTCGAGTCGGATTGATTTTTTTGATCAAAGGTTCAGAATAAGTTCGGATATATGGGATGATTCTCTTGAGGCTTCCGTTAAAAAACTAGGCCTTCTCAGCCCCCCGGCTCTCTTGGAGAGAGGTGATGCCTTTGTTCCCATTACAGGTCATAATAAATTTGAAATTTTAGCCAAATACAATATACTTCCCCGGGAAGTTGATGCCATGGTCTTTGATGAGCTTGATGAGGAGTTTTTTCTAAAAAGAATTTTACTGAAAAATGAAAGAGGAGAGTTGGGCCCCTTTGGCAAAATTCGTGCCATGGCTATTTCGGGAAACATGTTTCCTGAAACATATGCCCGGTCTAAACAAGATTTTTTTAAAGATCTTGCCATACCTTCATTTATTTCACATAATTTTGAGAGACCTCTTGGTTTGCCCTTGGAGCTCCAAAGTTTTTTGGACTTTAAAAAAATATCATATCGCATTATCAAAGATATAATGGGGCTCTCCCCCGAACTCATTGAGGCTCTTGGTAGATTCGTTTCAAAGGGCTCGGTGAAGGTGAATATTTTTAGAAAACTAGTTGATATTATTTTTGACCTCTCAGGAGGAGAATTTGAAAAAGACTGTGTTACGCTTCTTTTGGAAAATGTTGACGATGGAGCCTCTGTCTTTTCTTCCATGTTTGAGATGAGGTATCCGGTATATTCTCATAAAAAGGAGGAGTCTCATAAGATTATTGCTTCAGTTAAAAAGGGGGGAGTGGAGGTCGATTTCCCTGAGTATTTCGAGAAAGATCGTTTTTTTATAAAAATTCCGATTTTGAGCAGGGATAAAGAAGAGGAAATTAAAAAAAGATTTTATTCCATTGATCTTGCAAAAATTCAAGAACTGGGGAAACTCCTTTGAAAATCAGTGAATTGTTCCTGAATCATCGTTGTCCTTTTGGGGCATAAAATTTTTATTCTTCGGGGCCAGGAGAATTACACTGTTGAAAAGAAAGCCCGTTATTATGAACTTTGTCATTTTCTCATCTTCTTTATAGAGCTCAAATATCTGATGAGTTACATAGATGCAGTTGTCCATTACCTGCTGAATAAAAAGCTCACTGTTACTTGTGGTCTCTGAAATATGCGAGTCATCCTGGGGTACTTTTTTAGACTGAGTTATTATGGCATTGAGAAGATTTTGAAAAAAAACATCAAAATCTTCATGGTATTCTACCTCATGGCCATTGACAAGTTTTATCATTTCTTCTCTATGTTGCGTTTCAGTTCTTCAAATTGTTCCTTGAAAAGATTACCCAGAGTAGAGTCCCTATCTCCTTCATTGTTTTTTTCAATGAAGCTATTGTAGGCTTTTTCTTCGTCCTTTTTCGACGCAAGTTTTTCACTCAAAATGAGAGATCTGGTGGAACTATTGAAGTCCTTTATACCTACGGTTATTTCTGAACCCGTTGGATAGTCCTTTTGGATGTCGCCTGATTTGAATAGCTCTCCGGCAGGAATAAAGCCTGAAAGTCCATTTTCAAGCCTCAGGTTTATCCCATTTGCGCGACTGCTTTCCACTTTCCCCGGGTGAGAGCATGACAGGAATTCATTATCCACGGCACTCCAGGGATCTGCTTCATCTGTGACAAGCTCCAGACTCATTTTTTTTGCATTTCTATCAATTGATATTATACGAACAGTTACCATGTCTCCCTTGGAAAGAACATCTTCAGGTTTATGTATTCTCTTTATAAGAGACAGGCGGGAAACATGAATAAAGCCCTCAATTCCGGGAGCGATTTCAACAAAGGCCCCGCTTTTAATCAAAGAGGTTACCCTGCCTTTCATGGGGGCGTCCATGTCAAATTCATCTATGGAAGACCATGGTTCATCTGTGAGTTGCTTGATGCTCAGGGTTATCTTGGAAGATTCCCAGTTAATATCGATGACAACTGCTTCTACTTCATCACCGCGGTTGAACGCCCCGGTATCATTATTGCGAGACCATGAAATTTCAGATTTTGGAATCAGGGCCTCAACTCCTCCAATATCAAGAAAAACTCCAAAGCTATGGCTCGAGGTTATATTTCCCTTTACAATGTCTCCTATATTAAGGGTCTCTTTGAGCTGAGCCTCTGCTTTTTTGCGAATCATCAAGAGCAATTCTTTTCTTGAAAGAACGATATTTCTCCCCCTTTCGCCAAACTCAATGATTTTGAACTTTAAGTTTTGTCCAATATATTTTTCAGAGTTAGAATCAGGCCTTATGTCAATCTGAGAGAAGGGACAGAAACAGTTAATACCTGAAATATCAACTTTGAATCCTCCGCGAGTTTCTTCTTTGACCAGACCTTCAACGGGAAGTTCGTCATGAAATGCCGCTCTGAGCAGCTGGGTATTCATTTCACCACCCTTTCCAATGTGAAGAGTGACCTGCACTTTTCCACTTTTAGCAGAAGAGACAAAGACTTCCATGGTGTCTCCCTTCTCATGGATGAGGTTTCCGTCTTCATCTTTTAATTCGGAGGTTGCCATTGATGCTTCCACCTGACCTGAAAGACTTACAAATGAAGTCTCATTTCCAATCTGAATGAGGGTGCCAGTGACCTTCTCTCCTATTTGGAAATGACTCTTTTCATTGAGCAAAGATTCTTCCAGCATTTTTTCAAATTCATTGCTTTCTATTTCATTGTTTGGCATTATACTTTCCTAGGCTAAACTTTTATTGTTCAATATTTATTCTCAGCCATACCTTGTAAACCTTTTTTTACTTGAGATATGCCACCATGTGTGTTTTAATTGCCCTATTCAAGGGTTTTATTCAGCCCTGTAGATTACTTCATGATTTATTTTCGCTATTATATTGGGGAGTTGTTTCGTAGACAAAAAATCTAAATATGCAGGTAGGAGTTGATTATGAAAATAACAGTTCTTTGTGAAAACTTTTCAGGCAGGTGGACAAGGGCTGAGCATGGTCTGAGTTTGCATATTGAAGATGGAGGAGAGAAAATTCTCTTTGATACCGGTTCAACCGATGTTTTTAAGAACAATGCCAATTATTTAGGAGTGGAGGTTGATTCACTTCCCATAGTTTTGAGCCATGGGCACGATGACCACATGGGAGGTTTGAGGTTTCTTCAGGGGAATAATGTTTTGGCGCATAGTGGCATTTTTACCAGGAGATTTAGAAAACGCGATGATTCGGAAATGGACCTAATATATGAACGCCATGAAATGGAGAGTAGATTCAACTTAACTCTCAGTGATGAGCCCCTTAGGGTTTCTGAAAATATTTTTTTTCTGGGGGAGGTGCCCCGACTCAATGACTTTGAGGCAAAGACAACTCCATTTTATTTAGAGGGAGGAGATGATGACTTTGTCATGGATGATTCGGGTATTGCCATTGTAACGGAGAAGGGGCTTGTGGTTATTTCGGGATGTGCTCATGCAGGGATTTGCAACACAGTGGAACAGGCCATTGCCGTAACGGGAGTTGATAGAGTTTTCTCGGTAATGGGTGGTTTTCATCTTTTAGATAGGGGGGAGGTTACAGTGAAAACCGTTGAATATTTTCAGGAAAAAGGGCTCAATTCCATCTATCCCTGTCACTGCTCTGTCTTTTCTGCCATGTCATATATCTATGAGAAAATGCCCTATTATAGAATCAAAACAGGAGATGTCATTGAGTTTTAACCAAAATTGCATTGGTAAAGAAATATGCTGTGTAAAATCATTGACAGACCTTTGCCCTTTCTATAATGTATGCTCAGATTAGAATTTCGGTTCTGTCGTTGAAATTATTATGGGAGAATTATGATGAAAAAGCTTTTAATTTTAGTTTTTGTGATGATTTATTCAACGCTCTGGGCGGGGGATAAAAAATTTTCTGTGAATGATCTTGTTTCCTCTAAAAGCGTGGAGGTGATTGAGCAAACAGCTGCATGGGCCGGAAAGGAAAAGGAGAAGGATGCAATTCCCAATCTGCTTAAATTGCTTTCAGATAAGAGGGATATGGTTCGACTTGCCGCAGTTAAGGCTCTTGGCTACATAGGAGAGGAAGAGTATGTTGATGATATTAACAGGGTTCTTCTTAAAGATAGCAATGCCACTGTTCGATATGCTGCCCTCTTGGCTTCTGTTAAAATTGGTTCTGAAAAGTCAATTCCTGTATGGAAACAGGCTCGCATGACTGAAAAAGACCCCTTTATCTTAGATTTTCTAAAGAAAATGGAAACCAAGGCTAAGGATAAATAGATTTTGGGCAAAGATTTGGAAGAAATAAAGTATCTGGTTTTTGACATTGAATCAATTCCTGATTCAAAATTAATTAAGTCTGTTAAGTATCCCGGTGAGGATATTTCAGAGCAGGAAGCTGTTGAAAAGTTACGAGCTAAACTCTTGGAAGCAAGCGGAGGGCAATCTGATTTTATCCCCGTTACATTTCAGCTTCCCGTTTCGGTGTGTATTGCTCAAATTAGAGAAGACTTTTCCTTCGCAGGAATGATTAGTCTCGATGAGGGGGAGTTCAGGCCCCTTGAAATGGCAAAACTTTTCTGGGACATGGTAGAGAATAGGTATAAAAATGCCTCCATGGTTACCTTTAATGGGCGGGGTTTTGATGTTCCTCTCATGGAACTCATGGCCTATCGTTTTGGTCTAACCGTGAAGAGGCATTTTAAGGATAAGTGGGCAGGCAGGTATCGTTT
>PDWI01003295.1_pt1 | contig 22930 bp, 17 predicted proteins | sample 1430891 | NCBI WGS metagenome assembly PDWI01 (sample SAMN01162508, study PRJNA174530) | Oral metagenome, whole genome shotgun sequencing project. | biome: Marine environment; feature: Marine mammal; material: Swab sample of the gingival sulcus; isolation source: swab sample of gingival sulcus... | reverse complement strand
ATATATGAGAGCATTTTTGAAAGATAATCCGAACTTATCAAGTAAAGATGCTATGAAATTTTGGAAGTTAAAAAGTTCCAAAAGAGGTTCAAATGAATATGATGAAAAGGATTTAGAATTGAAATAAAAAACGAACGCACAACAATGATAATCGTTGTACAACCCCATAAAAAAATAAAAAGAGATAAAGCTTAAGCTCTCTTAAGCCATTTTAAGCGAGGTTTTATATTTTATTAAAATCCAAAATATCAAAATTAAAGTACAGTATCCTAAGAGAGGATAACTTAGATTGTTTTTCTTTTTTATGTATATTTACAAATGGTGAGCATAATACAGAAAAAACGCAGTGAATGAATTAAAGGCTGTAAAACAATATTACAAACCGATTCAGCCAACAGTTTCGGCTAACGATAACGAAATAAGTTATCAAGAAATTAGGCCAAATAAAAAAAATGAGAATTTTGTTTACTGCTTTTGGCAACTTAAAACACAAAAAACACTAAACCACGATTACAAATTACCGAGTGGTTTCTGATGGCGGCATCGACATATTTTTTAACCACAAACAACCTATTGAAAGTTTTGTAATGGGATTTTGCAAAAAGTTTGTTCAGTTCCCCATTGGAAAGGAATTTGATTATATCGGAATTCGGTTTTTGCTTTCTGCATTCACACATTTGTTTGGAGTTGACGCTAAAACTTTAAGTAATCAATCTCAAGAATTAAACAAAATTTTGCCTAACTTTTCTGAGTGTATTAACTCCGAAATAAAATTTGCAGATTCATTTGAAAACATTACAAAAATCCTGAACGAAAAAATAATTGAATTTTCAACAACACAAGACATTCATTACGACTCCTGCTTTTTAGATTTCCTAAACTTGATTTCCCAAAAGCATGGATATTTAGATACAGAAAAAGAACTTCTTCAGCTTTAACTACTTCATTGAAGGAAAATATGCTCTAACAAAATGCTGAAAAGTAATTTAGTAACGTTCTGCTTGTCTTTTATTATTTTTATGAATATTTTCACTAAAATAATAAAATATGTAACGTAACTAAGTCTAATAGTGCCATTATTAGTAATTCCTCTTTAAATTTGTAAAAACTTTAGTCAAAATATAAAATTAGGATAAAATGAAAGATGCAAAAGAATTAATTTATTATTCATCGAAAGCTCCCTCTGGACATAATAGTCAACCATGGAAATTTAAAATTAGGGAAAATACAATCGAAATTTACCCCGATTTTAGTTATGCTTTACCAATTGTTGACCCAAACAATCGGGAACTTTTTATATCCTTGGGAACTGCCACAAAAAATATCTGTATAGCATCTTCGCATTTTGGTTATGAATGTAGTTGGGAAATTAAAAAAAACCTCGAAAATGTTTATTATATCGTAATCAAACTCCATTCTTCTAAAAATATTGTTAAAGATAAATTGTTTCAATATATCGAAAAAAGACAAACCAATAGAAGCATTTATAATGGAAAAAGAATAGATAATCAGATTTTAACACAACTACAAAAATTAACTTATAAAAATTCTGTCGGTCTTTATTTTTTCCAAAATGGAGAAGCATATTTTCAAACCATTAAAGAAGCTATAATTAAGGGGAATAAGATACAAATGAGCGATTCCGCATTTAAAAAAGAACTGCTTTCGTGGATTCGTTTTAACAAAAAGGAAGTAAATAATCTGCAAAATGGGTTAACCTACAAAGTAATGGGTTCTCCCTCAACACCAAGGTTTATTGGGGAAACAATAGTTAAATTATTTTTATCACCCGAAAAACAAAATAAATCAGACATCAAAAAAATTGAATCATCATCGCACTTTATCGTACTCACAACAAAAAACAATACTGTTACAGAATGGATTATGTTAGGCATAACGCTTCAAAATTTATTATTAAAATTAACAGAATTAAAAATTGCCTGTGCCTACCTAAATCCGCCTTGTGAATTAGAATCATTATCTGTACAACTACAAAAACAACTACCGGTAAATAACGAGTATCCTTCCATAATATTAAGAATAGGATATGCTGAAAATGTGCCTTTTTCTCCAAGAAAAGATGTTGAAAAAATAATAGAATAAAAGAAGTACTTTTTACAATACAAGTATATAAGCAATTGTGGTTTATGTGCGTAATCTAAAATTATTTTCATTTTTTTACTAAAGTAAATGGTTGAAGAAGAAAAATATTTAACGTACTTTATCTAACAAAATGCTAAAAATAATTTGGTAGTGTTCAGCTTGTCTTTTATTATTTTTATAAATATCTTCACAGAAATAATAAAATCCGGAACACAAATGTGATTAACAGTACCGTTGGCAATCTTTGTAAGAGTATTATGCAAAAGACAAACGAAATGGACAAGATAGAATTATTTAAAAATGAAAGAGCGAGAGAATACAATCAATTTGTAGAAACGTGGATTCCAAATTATCACTATTTTTTAGGCTGTTTACCCAAATTATTGAGTGAAACAAGTTCGAGAGATTTATTGGTTGTCGGTTGTGGAACAGGAAACGAAATAGAAAGTTTTGTAAAAACATCTGAAAACTGGAAAATAACAGGAGTTGATCCTTCGCCTGAAATGCTTAAACAGGCTTACAAAAAATTTCAAATTTATGAAAACGTAACTTTGATTGAAGGAGTAACATCTGACCTTAGTCTTGAAAAAAAATATAATGTTGCAATGCTTTTATTAGTTTTACATTTCTTTGAAGATAACGGTGACAAGTTAAACTTACTCAAGAGATTTATTCTAAAGGTATAATTTTAAGTACTTTCCGGTTATTGAATTTTCATTAGCGACAATTTCTTCGGGAGTCCCAAGAGCAACAATCTCGCCACCTTTATCCCCAGCATCGGGTCCTAAATCTATAATATAATCTGCACATTTAATTACATCCAGATTATGCTCAATAATTATAACTGAATTTTTCTTTTCTATAAGAACATTAAAACAATTTAATAATTTATAAATGTCATCAAAATGAAGTCCGGTTGTAGGTTCATCAAAAATAAATAATGTGTGTTGATTTTTTTTCTGGGAAACCAAATGCTTTGCTAATTTTATTCTTTGTGCTTCCCCTCCAGATAATGTATTCGATGGCTGTCCAAGATGTATGTAACCAAGTCCTACGTCATCAAGAACTTTTAAGTAGTTTAATAATCTTTCTTGACCTTTGAAAAATTCAACGGCTTCACTAACCGTTAAATTTAAAACATCAACAATATTTTTCCCTCTGTAGGTAATTTCTCTTACTTCTTTTTTGAAGCGGGTACCTTTGCAATCATCACATTCTAAATATAGATCGGCAAGAAACTGCATTTCAATTTTTACAAAACCTTCACCTTTACAAGTATCACATCTTCCGCCATCAACGTTGAACGAAAAATAACCCGGCTTGTAACCTCTTAATCTTGCCTGAGGTGTAGATGCAAAAATATCTCTGATAATTTCATAACCTTTAACATAGCTTATAGGATTCGAACGAGGTGATTTCCCTATAGGTGATTGATCAACTATTTCAACATTTTCCAAAGTTATTATTCCTTCTATTGAGTCATATTTACCTATATGTTCAACAGATTTTCCTAATCTCTTAGCAACGCCTGCATAAATTACATCGTGCACTAAGGTCGATTTGCCTGAACCGCTTACTCCGGTTACTACAACAAGTTTTCTTAAAGGAATTTCTATATCAACATTCTTGAGATTGTTTTCTCTTGCTCCTTTAATTTTTATTGTTTTTGTTTCATCACAATTTCGCGAATTTGGTAAAGGAATTTGTTTTTCTCCCGATAAATATTTTCCTGTTAGCGATACCGGATTTTTTACAATTTGTTTATAGTTTCCAACTGCTACTATTTTTCCGCCATTATTTCCTGCTTTAGGACCAACATCATAAATCAAATCCGCCTCTTCCATAATTTCCCTATCATGCTCTACCACAAGTACAGTATTACCAATATCTCTAAGTGATTTTAGAATATTAATCAGCTTAGTATTATCACGCGGATGCAAACCTATACTTGGTTCATCGAGAACATATAAAGTTCCGATTAATGATGCCCCAAGAGAAGTTGCCAGATTTATTCTTTGTGTTTCGCCACCGGAAAGCGTGCTGCTTAGTCTGTCTAAAGTTAAATAACCAAGACCAACATCATTTAGAAATTTTAATCTTTTATTTATTTCTTTTAAAATGCTGTCGGCTATATTTAATTCATATTCCGTTAAAGTAATTTCTTTAAAGAAAATATAGAGTTTTTCGATGGGAAGTTTAATTAAATCATGTAGAGAATTAAAGTTGATTTTTACCTGCATTGCTTCTCTTCTTAATCTGGAACCTCTGCAAGTGTTACAAGTTTTATATCCTCTGTATCTGCTTAGTAAAACTCTGATGTGCATCTTATAAGTTTTTTGTTCTAATTTTTCAAAGAATTTATCGATACCAATAAATTTATCGAAGCCTCGGATAATTTTATTTTTCTGAATATCAGATAGATCCTTGTAAGGAACGTTAAGCGGAATATTATTTTCTTTTGATGCCCTAATTAAATCTCTAAGATGTTTGCTGAATTTTTGAGTCCGCCATGGAGCAATTGCACCTTCTTGAATTGTAAGATTATCGTTAGGAATAACTCGTTCCATATCGTAGCCGATTGTTTTCCCAAAACCTTGACATATAGGGCATGCCCCAAACGGATTATTAAAAGAAAAAAATCTTGGTTCCGGTTCGCTATATTTAATTCCGCAACATTCAAAAGAATTATTAAAATGATGAACTGTATTTGTTTCTGTATTAATTATTATTAGTTTTCCTTCACCTTCTTTGAATGTTACTTCCAGAGAATCTGCCAACTTTTCTCTAACATTACCCTTTCTAAGTTTGAATCTATCAATTATAACAAAAATATTTTCTTTGCTTTTGGGCATCAAATCCAATTCATCAAGATTTAGTAATTTATTTTCAAAATATATTCTATGAAATCCTTTTTTTTTGAGAAGAGAGATTTCTTCGGCAACATTTCTTCCTTCGTGCTTATGAATTGGGAAACCAAGATAAAATTTGGTGCTTTCCGTTTGTTCTTCCAACCAATTGGAAACAGTTGCAACAGTATCTTTCTTAACAACATTACCACAATCCAGGCAATAAGTAATTCCGATTCTTGCATAAAGCAATCTTAAATAATCATAAATTTCCGTTGATGTTCCAACGGTAGAGCGAGGATTCCTTGCACTTTTTTGTTGTTCTATTGCAACTGCGGGAGAAATGCCGTAAATGAAATCTATATCAGGTTTATTTATTCTTTCCAAAAATTGGCGGGCATAAGATGAAAGACTTTCAACAAAGCGTCTTTGTCCTTCGGCGTAAATAGTATCGAACACTAATGATGATTTCCCGCTACCGCTTACTCCGGTAAAAACAATCAATTTGTTCTTAGGAATTTCGAGGTCGATATTTTTTAAATTATGCTCTCGTGCACCTTTTACAATTATTTTATCTTTTATATTATTCAATAAGATGTCTGCAAGTTTATAATTGGTTAAAATATTTTTTCTTAATCAGTTAAACTTTTTTCTAATTCTTCCAGTTCTTTTATTTTTTCATCTAATTCTTTTTTGCTTTTTTCAATTTTTTCTAATTTTTTATTGATTTCGTTTTCATATTCAGCTCTATCCCAATAACCTCTTTCTTCAAAATAATTTTTGAAAAGCCAGTTATGTTTTAGGGCTTCCATATTTTCGGAAAAAGATTCCGCACCTATTTTAGCAGATTGAGTTGTAGCTGTTAGGTTTTTAATAACAGCTTTAATAGAATCAGAAACATTTTTATCTCCAATTAAAGTTCCTAAAGCACCTTTTCCCTGTTTAACGTTTGTAATTAGATTGTGTAAATCAAGTGCCGCACTATCCACATTTACAATAATACTCTCAATGTTATTACCTAATTCTAAAATAAAGGCTCCCATTCTATCTAATCTATTAACCATAACATTTAATGCGGTATCTGCCGACTGTACTATTTTAACTGATTCAAAATATAATGATTCGTCATTAATTAATTTCCCGATTGTTCCTTCACCATTGTTAACTTTTAATAAAACTTCGGCAAGTTCTTTAGATAAGTTCTTCATATAAACCATTATTTCTTGAGTTTCTGCCATTACTCTGCCCATATTAAATGCTTTTTGAGAAAGTATTACTCCGCCATCTTTAATTGCTGCATTTTCTTCCGAGCCGGGTGTAATAATTACTATTTTACTACCAATTATTCCTTCGGTTTCGATAGCTGCTTCACTATCGAGTCTTATAAATTCTTGCACATCTTTTTTTATTCTTAAAGTAACTTCAACTTTATATTGATTTATTTCCGTAAGTTTTATATCGCTTACGCTTCCTACGGATAATCCGTTAAGCCTTACCGGGGCACCTGTTCTAAGTCCTTCTACGTTATCGAAATAAGTTTTGATATAAATATTATCACTAAAAAGAGAGTTTTTATTACCGAGCATAAAAATTGCAAGGACTAATAACACAGTTCCGAGAAAAACAAATATTCCTAGTTTTGCACCATCTAAAGTTTTTAACATTTTATTTTCCTGTTAATGAATTATTTTGCTGCTAAAAAAGTTTTTAAGAAATCGATCTTCTGAATTTGACAAATCTTCAATCTTACCCTCATAAGCAATTTTTCTATCTTTCAAAAAAATTATTCTATCGGAAATAATATTTGCACAAATTAAATCGTGCGTAACAATAATTGAAGTCATCTTTAATTTATTTTGTAAGTTTAAAATTAGTTCGCTTATTTCTTTTGAAGAAATTGGGTCTAAGCCTGTTGTTGGTTCATCATAGAACATAATTTCCGGGTCCGTAATAATTGCCCTTGCCAATCCAATTCTTTTTTTCATTCCTCCCGAAAGTTCTGAGGGCATTTTATTTATTGCATCTTTTAAAGAAACCAAGTCTAACGTTTTTTCAACTTTTTCCAAAGCATCTTTATTGGAAATTTCAACATGGCGTTTTAATGTAAATTCCAAATTTTCTCTAACTGTCATGGAATCATACAAAGCTGCTCCTTGGAATAGGAAGCCCATTCCTTTTCTTATTTTATTCATTTCTTTTACAGAAATTTTTACTACATCTGTTCCTTTAACAAAAACACGACCTTTATCCGGCTTTAATAATCCGACAATACATTTTAGCAAAACACTTTTTCCTGTGCCGCTTCGCCCAAAAACAACGAGGTTTTCATTTTCTAAAACGTTTAGAGATATATTATCTAAAACGTTTTTATCTCCGAAACTCTTACTCAGTTGTTCTATTTTAATTAGTTGTACAGAGGCCATATAATTAATGTTATTTTTACTAAAACCGTATCGAATAAAAGAATAATTAATGATGCAAGTACAACGGAAGTAGTAGAAGCTCTGCCTACGCCTTCGGTTCCGCCATCAGCAATATATCCTTTATAACTTCCTACAAGACCTACAACATATCCGAATACAAATGTTTTGGCAACACTCGGAATAAAATCTCCGAATCTTACTCCTGTTATTACAGCATTTTTATAATACTCAAAATTCATCCCTTGAGAAATGTAAAGCGAAATAAACCCACCGAGAATTGAAAGAAATATTACATAAACAGTCAGCAAAGGCAGAATCATAGTAGTTGCTACAACTCTGGTAATTACAAGATACTTAAACGGATTTATGGCGGAAACTTCCATAGCATCAATTTGTTCCGTTACACGCATGGAACCCAGTTCAGCTCCAATACCGGAACTTACTCTGCCCGCAAATATTAAAGATGTTATAACAGGTGCAAGTTCTCTCACAATTGAAATAGCCGTTGCACCAGGTAAAAAATCGGATGCTCCGAATCTTAAAAAAATTGGTTCGCTTTGCATAACTATAACAAGACCAATAATAAAACCCGTAATGCTAACAATAGGAAATGTTTTTACTCCCAGTTCATTCATATGCTTTTTTACTTCTGCAATTTCGTATGGCGGAATAAAAATTTGTTTAAAAATTTCCCAATTAAAAATTGTTAATCCGGTTATAGTTGCGAAAAAATTATATAACCTTTCTCTAAAAGAAAGTTCTTTTTTATATATGTGTTTGGGTAAATTCATTAAGAATTTTCAAGTAAAAAATTTTTCAATGCTTGTAAATATACTAAAAAGCATTTTCAATATGAGTAATCCGAGGTGGTAATTTATCTTCTTTCAGAATTGCAATTACATCCATGCGACAATCTTTATCGTTTATTTCATTTTCATATAAATATGCTTCGGCAATTTTTTTTATTTGTCTTTGTTTAGATTTTGTTACGGCAAGTTCAGGTGGACCAAATTCCAAATTCTTTCTTGTTTTAACTTCAATAAAAATTAAGATTTCATTTTGCTCTGCGATAATATCAATCTCGCCGTGTCCGAAACGGTAATTTCTTTCAATTATTTTATAATTATTTTCTTTCAGATAATCTACGGCAATATCTTCGCCTTTATTTCCTAATTGATTTTTATTTTGTGTCATACTTTATATTATCTATTTGAAAAATAATTTTCACCGTTTTCTTTTGTATGAATTGTAAGAATATTTGCTCTAACTAAATTTATTAGAGTTCTGGAAGATCTCCGCGATGATAAATTAGCCATCTGTGATAAAATTTTGGCTGTAATAAAATCATTTTCATTTAGGTATTCAAAAACTTTCTTTTCATTTTTCCCGATTGTATAATTTTTCAGATTACTTTCCGTAGATTTTTTCTGCATTAGTTTTATCATTTCTTTACTTGCAGGAATACTTTTGTCATTTACCCTTAGATAAATTTGAGCGGTATTAATATTTAGTTTCTTCTTGTAATCTTGAATTCTATGAGGTTTGTTATCGGATTCGGGAATTTCTATAACAACAATTTCTTTGCTTTCAATTTCGTAATAATCGATATTATAGTTTATTTTAGGTTCGCAAAAATTATTAATTGTTTCTTTAACCAACTCCGCAACTTCTTTTTCACTTTCTACACCGAGTATCTTTCCATTATCATTAATCCCGAATATTATAAACCCTCCTCGTGTATTTGCAAATGCAATTATTTCTTTTGCTATTTTTTCATGTTCCGAAAAGCATTGTTTGAATTCAACATTAATATTTTCACCGGATTGAATTAGTTTTATTAACATATGATGTTTCATATCATTTTAGTAATTCCTTTTCCGAATTTAATGTATCTTCTATCGCTTTTGGTTCTTTATCGAAAAAGTTTGTACTGTCTTTTAGCTCAATATTTGTACTATCTGTAATAGTCGTAGCTAAACTATCTTGAAGTGAAGTTGCTTTAATCCTTTCTTCCTCAGCTTTTCTTATGGAATCTTGAACTGCTTGTAAGCGAATTTGTTCTTGATTGTATGCTGTAACCTTAATCGAAATATTTTTTGCATATTCGCTACTGCTGTATTCCTGTTTTAATAAGTTATAATAAATAGCAGCTGAGTCGGGCATATTCAAATTATTTTCTAAAATAAATCCAATAGTATAAAGAGATTTAGAAGCATATATTGATTTGGGGTTTTCTTTATAAATTTCAAATAATCTTTTTATCGCTTCATTATAACTTGAAGAATAATATAATTCTTCGGCTTCTATATATTCATCTTCAATCGGGTCTTTATCAAAATCGTAAAGAGGTTTGCCTATTTGTTTTGCTGCTTCATTTCTTATTGGATCAAACTCAAATTTATTATAAACAACTGTAAACATGCTGTCAGCTTTTTCTTTTTCTTTTTTTGCAAGATAATAATCTCCAATTGAGTAAAGTATTTGAGCTTCGTTAGGATTATTTTTAGTTTCAGACAAAGATAAGTTGTAATAATAAAAAGCTGAATCCGGATCATCAAATTCGGTAAAGAGTAAATTTGCTAATCTAAAATAATACTTAGAGTTTAATGCTTTTATTGAATCCACTGTAATTGTAGGTCTTTTAGGACCATTTAAATATTCAGTTTGAGTTGCATTATTAAATTGTTCTTGTCTTCTACCTCCTCTTCTCGCTTGTTTATTTAAACGTTCGTTATTCCTCAGATTTTCTTCAGCAGCTTTAATTGAATCTTGTTTAACTTTCTTAACAAAATCTAGAGAATCTTTAATAAAGACATCTTCATTGGTTAAATAAAGATATTGAATTTGTAAGTTATCCAATTTATCGTGCAGGTCAATATATTTTCTTAACTGTCCTGATTTATTTTTTGCTATAGTTCTTAAAGTCATTGGAGCTAATGAATAAGCCGCTTCTTGATAAAGCACTAAAGCACTATCATAATTGTTTACATAATTTTCAATTATTTCGGCTCTGTAAAATTCAGCTTTACCGGCTTCCGGTGTTTTCGGATAAGTAGTATCAACAACGGTAAATTTTTCGAGAGCGTTATTTATATTTTTTCTATCGTAATAAATTTTACCGATTTCCAACTCAATTTCTCCCATGAAATCAATAAACTTATCTTCATTACGCAATTCATTAAATAACTCCAGACTTTTAGTTGTGTCGCCTAATTCTTTAGTTAATTTTGCACTTTCGAAGCGACTTCTAAAATCGATAAGAAAAGTCGGGTTGTAATCGGGAACAAGAGCAAAAGTATTTTGGGCAGCTTTATACTTTTTAGTTTTTTCATACAGTAACCCGGTTTCATAAAGCACTTCTGCTCTCAGCTCATTATCAATATCTGTTTTTAGAAATTCTTTTATTTCGTTAAGAACTTCATCATATTTTTCTACATATAGATAATAACCTATAATAGTTTTATAAGTTTCTGTTAGAATTTGGTTTTGATCATTTGCTTGTGCTTCTTTTTTAACTTCATTCAAGAGTCTTAATGCTTTAGTGAACTCTCTCATTTGCAACATTGTTTTGCCCATCCAATACTTGTTTTCCAAAATAAATTCAGAATTTTTAATTGTTGCAAGTTCTTTGAATTTTCTTAATGCACGAGAAAAATTTTGTTGATAGTAAAAACTTTTTCCGGTCATAAGTATGGCATCATCAACAAAATCAGATTCCTTATGATGCTGCATAATGGAAGAAGTTTTTTCTATTACTTCATCAAGATCTTCACTTAAGTTTTGCGGGATAACCGGTTCTTCAAAATAAAAAAGTTCTTTTCTGTTTGCCAATATTTGAGTTTCGGTTTCTTCAAAAATTCTATTTGCATTGTAGTAAGTATTAAAATAAGTTTTAAAATTTGTCCATACTCCACATCCTGAAATAAGGATAAAGAGTAATGAATAAATTATTTCTTTTTTATACTTCAACAATAAAGGTTTTTTCATATTAAAAACTTTTAATTTTTACCGTGACAATTTTTATATTTTTTACCGCTGCCGCAAGGACAAGGATCATTTCTGCCGATTTTTGCTTCAACTTTTACGGGTTGCTGTTTACCTCTGTTGGTACTTTCTTGTGCCGTATCGGAAGTTTTCAATCCCATATTTTGCGATGAATCTTTAACGGTTCTCATTCTTTGCTGCTGTTTTCTTTTAGCTTGAACTTCTTCCGGTTCTTGCGGAAAAAACTTAAAGCAGAACGAAACTACATCATCTCTTATTTCGCCTACTAAAGTAACAAACAATTTGAATGCTTCGGTTTTATATTCAATTAATGGATCTTTCTGTCCGTATGCCCGCAATCCTATACCTTCTTTAAGATCATCCATTTCTCGAAGATGTTCTTTCCATTTTTCATCAATTACACTTAGAACAGCGTATCTCTCTAAGCGAGCCATTAACTCGGAACCTATCATATCTTCTTTGCGTTTATAAAATTCTTTTGCAGCTTCCGTGATTTTTTCTTTTATCCCTTCTTTTCCTATAGCTTCAAAATTTTCAGGTTCAATATTAATATCAATAAGTAAATGTTGAAGTATTTCCGCTTTCAAGCCTTCGGCATTAACATCATCATAATATCTATCAATTGCATCATCCAAATATTCATCTAACAATTCAAAGATTTCACCTTTTAATCTTTCTCCTTCTAATGCTCTGCCTCTTCTTTTATAGATTACTTCTCTTTGCTGATTCATTACATCATCATATTCAAGAAGTCTTTTTCTGATTGCAAAATTATTTTCTTCAACTTTTTTCTGTGCTCGTTCCACTGATTTTGTTATCATCGGGTGAGTTAGTGCTTCGCCTTCTTCAAAACCTATTCGGCTCATAACATTTGTTACTTTATCGCTGCTGAAAAGTCTCATCAAATCATCTTCGAGTGAGACATAAAACTTCGATGTTCCGGGATCACCTTGTCTTCCTGAACGCCCTCTTAACTGTCTGTCAATTCTTCGTGATTCATGTCGCTCGGTTCCAAGTATGTAAAGTCCGCCTTTATCTACAATACCTTCACCGAGTTTAATATCCGTTCCACGACCGGCCATGTTTGTTGCAATTGTTACTGCTCCGGGCTGACCCGCAAAAGCAACAATTTCAGCTTCGCTCTTATGTTGTTTTGCATTTAATACATTATGTGCAATTCCGTTTCTTTTCAGCATTCTGCTTATTGTTTCGGAAAGTTCAACACTTGTGGTTCCTACAAGAACCGGTATTTTTTCTTCTTTCAGTTCTTTAATTTTTGCTAAAACCGCATTAAGTTTTTCTCTTTTTGTGCGATATACATAATCATCTTGGTCATCTCTGGCTATAGGTTTATTAGTCGGAACTACAACAACTTCCAATTTGTAAATTTCGAGAAATTCTCCTTCTTCGGTTTCGGCTGTTCCTGTCATTCCCGCAAGTTTATTATACAAACGGAAATAATTTTGAAGTGTTATGGTTGCCATCGTTTGAGTATCGCGTTCAACTTTTACATTTTCTTTTGCTTCAATTGCTTGATGCAAACCATCGGAATATCTTCTACCGGGAAGAACACGACCTGTAAACTCATCTACAATTGCAATTTTGCCATCTTCGGTTATTACATATTCATCATCTTTTTCGAACAAACTGTAAGCTTTTAGGAGTTGGTTAATTGTGTGAATTCTATCCATTCTTTCGCCATAAAGATGATACATCTCGTCTTTCTTTTTTATTCTATCGTCAGGTGTAAGACTTTCGTCATCATCAATTTTAGCTGTTTCGGTTCCGAGATCGGGAAGTATAAAAAACTCTTTCCCTTCAGGACTTCCGGCAGCAAGTTCTTCTCGCCCTTTATCCGTAAGATTTATTGAGTTATTTTTTTCATCAATTGCAAAGTACAGTTCCTCATCAATTTCCGGCATGCGTTTTTCTTTTTCGCGCATAAATTCCAATTCGGTTGCCGACATTAATTTTTTGTTTTCCGGTTCACTAAAAAGTTTTGCAAGTTTTTTATTCTTAGGGAAACCACGATGAGCTCTAAGTAAATTTATTCCGGCTTTTTCTTTGTTACCGCTATCTTTTAAAAGTTGCTCAGCTTCTTGAACAATACTTGCAACAAGATTTGCTTGCTTTCTGAAAAGCCTTTCAACTTTCGGTTTCATGTCGTTGAATTTATGTTCCGTATTTCCAACAGGACCGGAAATTATCAGAGGCGTTCTCGCTTCATCAATCAATACGGAATCAACCTCATCCACAATTGCATAATTATGACCTCGCTGCACACAATTTTCTTTATCGATAGACATGTTATCTCGTAGATAATCAAAGCCGAATTCGTTATTAGTTCCGTAAGTTACATCTGCTTTGTAGATTTCTTTACGTTGTTGCGTATCCATTGTGTTTAAAATACAGCCTACTGTTAAGCCGTGAAATTTAAAGACTTCTCCCATCCATTCGCTGTCACGTTTTGCAAGATAATCGTTAACGGTTACAACGTGCACACCTCTGCCCGTTAAAGCGTTTAAGTAAATTGGTAAAGTTGCAACAAGTGTTTTACCTTCACCGGTAGCCATCTCTGCAATTTTACCCTGATGAAGTACAACACCGCCAAGTAATTGTACATCGTAAGGAACCATGTTCCAGGTTACTTTACTTCCGGCAGCTTCCCAAGATTTACCGACAAGTTTTTCGCAAGTTGCTTTAACAACTGCATAGGCTTCGGGCAAAATCTCATTTAAAACTTCTTCATATTTTTCATTCAGTTCTTCTTTCAATGTCGAAAGTTCATCATGCACAGAATCTATATCACCGTCAAAATCATCTGATTTTAATTTTTCATTCAACTCATCAATTTTTTCTCTTATTTCGGAAGTTACATCATTAATTTTGTTTTTAAACTCAACTGTTTTTTCTTTTAATTCTTCTTCACTAAAATTTTTAATTTTATCATAATTCGAGTTTATTTCTTCTACAATAGGCCATAATTCTTTTAAAGCTCTTGTGTTTTTATCTCCAAAAACTTTCTTTATTAAATTAGTTAACATTATTTAATACTCCATTTTTTACCAATTTTAAAAGTAGTCAAAGGAGTTTTGAAATGCAATCCGACCATAACTTACGACCATATTAATTGTTAATAATTTTATTAATAATTATTTTTTTATTAGTTTTAATACAATTTTATTAAAGTTAACTAATTTTGAAAAGTCAAAAATTTTTACAGTACTTAGGAGATCTAAAATTTGTTAATAATAAATGAAGAAATTTCAATTGATGAAAATGAATTGGAATTTTCTTTTGTTAAGGCAAGCGGACCGGGCGGACAAAATATAAATAAGGTTGCAACAAGTGTTCAGTTAAGATTTAATGTGGCTGAGTCTAAAAGTATTAATGAGAAAGTCAAAATTCTAATCTTTAAAAATTCATGCAACAAATTAACAAAGAATAACGAAATACTTATTGAAGCAAAGAGATTTAGAACTCAAGAAAAAAATAAGAAAGATGCTTTAGAAAGATTTAAATTATTTTTATTGGAATCTGTTAAAGTTAAGAAGAAACGAAAAAAAACTTTACCAACAACATCATCGGTTGAAAGGAGAATCGAGACCAAGAAGAAACGAGCAAACATCAAAAAACTAAGGGAAAAAGTAAATAAAAAAATACAAACGGAGTAACTTATGAATAACAAAATCGATTTATTTTTAACTAAAATGAAAGAGGAGAAACTTCCGGAAATTGTCAATGAAACATTTAGATATTATTACGAAAAGTTGATAAACGGCGAAACCGGAATGCTTGCTGAAAATTCAATTCAAAATGTTACTAATTTACCTGCTTACGAATTATTAAGCGAAGAAGATTTCAACTATGGAAAAACAATATTAAGCAAGAGTGTTTTCATTAAATTAAACGGTGGCTTGGGAACAAGCATGGGATTGAGTGAAGCCAAATCATTATTAAAAATAAAAGATGATTTAACATTTCTAGATATAATTGCCAAACAATCCGAAAAAAGTAAAATTCCTTTAGTTCTGATGAATAGCTTTAATACACAAAAAAGATCATTGGAAACACTCTCAGAATATCCTCACCTGAAAAGTAAAATCCCTTTGGACTTTCTGCAGCACAAAATTCCTAAAATATCTGTTGATAATTTAGAACCTGCAAGCTACGAAGAAAATAAAGATTTAGAATGGTGTCCGCCGGGACACGGAGAAATTTATACTGCACTTGTAACAAGCGGAATGTTACAAAAATTATTGGACAAAGAAATTGAGTATGCGTTTATTTCAAATTCCGATAATCTTGGAGCGGTTATGGATTATAAAATACTCGGCTACTTTGCTAAAAATAATTATCCTTTTTTGATGGAAGTTGCAAACAGAACTGAGGCTGATAAAAAAGGTGGACATTTAGCACAGCTTCCTAATAGTCAATTAGTTCTAAGAGAATCGGCACAATGCCCCGAAAATGATAAAAGAGAATTCCAAAATATTAAAAAGCATAAATACTTCAATACCAATAACATTTGGATAAATCTGAAAGCATTAAAAAAAGTAATGGAACAAAACAATAATATTCTTGGGCTTCCGATGATTATTAATAAAAAGAATGTAAATCCTAAGGATAAAAATTCTCAAAACGTTTATCAATTAGAAACGGCAATGGGTTCAGCAATATCCGTATTTAAGGGTGCTAAAGCTATTGTAGTTCCACGCGAAAGATTTGCTCCTGTAAAAACAACGGAAGATTTGCTCGCTGTAAGATCCGATAATTATATTTTAACTGATGATTATAGAGTAATTATCAATCCGGAAAGAAAGTTGCAACCGCTTACAATTAATTTAGATTCAGATTTTTATAAACTTGTAGATGATTTGGATGAAAGAATACCTTATCCGCTTCAACTTATTGATTGTGAAAGCTTAACAATAAGCGGAAATTTCTCCATTGGTAAAGAGGTGAAATTTATCGGCAATGTGGTCTTAAATAACGCAAACGTCGAACCCAAGATTATTGAAGACGGAAAATGTCAAACATAAAACGAAAGATTAATTGTTAAGTTTCCCGCTTCCGACATAGTTAAAACCGCTCCATTATTCAATGGAGCGGGCAAGCATATAGTTTTAGAAACATTGAAGAGGAAGCAAATAGAAAATGGATGGTCTTTACTGTAAAGGTATGAGTAATACTCTGAGAAGATTTAATTAATAACTCCGTCCCCAAAAAGATAGAAACAAAAGAGTGTAAGTTGATTCGTTTAATATAATATCACATATTCTTTTCTTTTTTGTATTTATTCCTAATTGCTAAATACCTCTTATTGAAGTATATTTTAAAGTTGAATTTAATTTATAAGTTAAGCAAGTTTTTATGTCTGAAACACCATTGATGACCCAATTTCATAAGATTAAAAAAGAGAATCCCGATTCTATTTTATTGTTTAGAGTTGGTGATTTTTTTGAAACTTTCGAGGAAGATGCCAAGACAACTTCCAGAGTTTTGGGCATTACTTTAACCAAGCGGGCAAATGGGAAAGCAAGCAGCGTACCTCTTGCCGGATTTCCTCATCATGCAATTGATACATATTTACCAAGATTGGTTAAAGCCGGTTTTCGTGTCGCAGTCTGCGAACAAGTAGAAAATCCTAAACTTGCCAAAGGAATTGTAAAACGTGATGTTATAGAAGTTGTAACTCCCGGTGTTGTCTTTTCCGATAAATTATTAGAGCATAAAAAAAATAATTATCTTGCTGGAATTTTCTTGAGTGATAATTTTGCCGGAATTTCTTACTGCGATATTTCTACAGGTGAGTTTTTTGCTTATGAAACTCCGATAATTAAAGTAAGTGAGCAATTAGAAACAATTCTTCCTTCAGAAATTATTGTTTCAAAAAAACAAGAAAAAGAAGTTGCACAATTATTAAATCGTAACAGCGTTAGTGTTAAAATAACAAAAATTGATGATTGGATTTTTAATAAAGAATATGCAGACGATATTTTAAAAGAACAATTTAAAACGCAAACTCTAAAAGGGTTTGGAATTGATAGATTGCAATTCGGAATCATTTCTGCCGGTTCTGTATTACACTATTTGAAAGATACGCAAAAAACTAATCTTGCTCATTTAACAAAAATCTCTTTACACAATCCATCCGATTATATGTATTTGGATATTTCCACAAAACGTAATTTGGAAATATTGTTCACATTGCAAGAAGGAGAAAGAGAAGGTTCATTAATTTCGGTTCTTGATAAAACCAAGACTGCAATGGGCGCACGATTGTTAAAAAAATGGATTAGTGCACCGCTACTAAAAAAAGAACAAATAGAAAAAAGATTAAACAGTGTCGAGGAATTTTTCAAAAATAACTCTCTGAGAAATAATCTTCAGAATGAATTTAAAGAAATTGGCGATTTGGAAAGATTGATTTCTAAAGTCTGTACAAGCCGCGCAAATCCTAGAGAAATTGTTTATCTGAAAAATTCATTAAAGAAAATACCACTAATAAAACAGCTTTTAGATCAGAGTGAAAACGAAGTTCTAAATACAATAAATTATAAACTCCATAATTTGGATGATGTTTTTGAAATAGTTGAGAATGCAATTGTAGATGAACCTCCAATTTCACTTTCCGATGGAGGAATAATAAGACCCGGATTTTCCGAAGAGTTAGATGAGCTTAGGGATTTATCATTAAATGCAAAAAGCTGGATTGCTAATTTGCAGAAATCGGAAAGGGAACGAGCAAATATTCCTTCGCTAAAAGTGAGCTACAATAAAGTTTTCGGTTATTATATAGAAATTAGCAATGCACATAAAAATAAAATTCCCGAAAATTATATTAGGAAACAAACTCTTGTAAACAGCGAACGTTACATTACTCCGGAATTGAAAGAGTACGAAGATAAAATTCTAAACGCAGAAGAAAATATTGGAATTCTTGAGATGCAGCTATTTAACGAAGTAAGACTTTCCGTTGCAAATCAAGCAGAGAAAATTCAGCAGAATGCAAAGCTAATTGCAATGCTCGATTGTTATTTATCGCTTGCCGAATGTGCTGATGAATATAATTATGCGAAGCCGGAAATAAACGATTCGGGAAATATTGAAATTCAAAAAGGAAGGCATCCTGTAGTTGAAAGAATTTTGCCGGCAGATGAAAAATTTACTCCGAACAATTATAGTCTTAATAAATCAAGTACACAGATTATAATTTTAACCGGACCAAATATGGCGGGTAAATCCGTTTATCTGCGTCAGCTCGGTTTAATTGTGCTGCTTGCTCAAATTGGCTCATTCGTTCCAGCTGAATCAGCTCAGATTGGAATTGTAGATAGAATTTATACAAGAGTCGGAGCAAGTGATAATATTTCTGCAGGCGAAAGTACATTCCTTGTTGAAATGCAAGAAGCTGCAAATATTTTAAACAATGCTACAAATAAAAGTTTAGTGCTGCTCGATGAAATTGGAAGAGGAACAAGTACATTCGATGGACTTTCAATAGCTTGGGCAATAACTGAGTTTATTCACGAAAATCCTAACTCAAATGCAAAGACTTTATTTGCAACTCATTATCACGAACTAAATGAAATGGCTGAAATTTTCCCACGCATAAAGAATTTTAAGGTTGAAGTAAAAGAATATGATGATAAAGTAATCTTTTTGCATAAAGTTTCTTCGGGCGGGGCTGATCACAGTTACGGAATTCAAGTTGCACAAATGGCAGGATTGCCGGATTTTGTTACCAAAAGAGCAAAACAAATTTTGGTTAATCTTGAAGATAAAGAACTAACACCATACGAAATAAAGAAAAATAAAATTCAAAAGTTCCAAAATCAAGAATTTCAAATTAACCTTTTTGAAATGAAAGATGATGAACTGAGAAATGAAATTGCAGATATTTCTGTTGATAATATGACACCGATTGAAGCACTAAATAGACTTAATGAACTAAAAAGAAAAATTCAAACGGAGAAGAAATGAAAAAAATTTTTATCTTAATTTTTATTTCAGTAATTATTTTTTATTCTTGCGGAGAAAATTATACCAAAGAAGAGCTTGATTATATTGAATCAATTAAGCAGTACAGAAAAGAACAAGATGAATGGATGAAAAACGATCCTAACTCACCTTTTAATGCAAAAGGGAAAGTAGAATTTAACGGATTAAAATATTTTGATGTTGACCCTGATTTTGTTTTCAAAAGTAAAATAGTTGAGTATGACGAAAAAGTTGACGTACCAATTTTTGGCACAAAAGGAGAAGAACGAGCAGCTTTAAGGTTTGGTTATCTTACATTTAAAAAAGATGATAAAGATTATCGCCTGAATCTTTATGCAAATATTGGGAAAGATAGTACAATTTATTACAGTATTTGGTTTACCGATAAAACAACAAACAAAGAAAGTTACGGTGTAGGAAGATATTTGGAATTTATCTTAGAGCCAAATAAAGATCATATTTATACAATTGATTTTAACAAGGCTTTTAATCCATACTGTTCATACACTTCGGGATATTCTTGTGCAATACCAACTGAAGATGATTATCTCGATTTGGCAGTTACTGCTGGCGAAAAAAAATATCACGATTAAAAAATTATGAAAACCTCTAAAAAATTATTTAAGGAAAAATAAATGGTTGTTATTTTAGAAAAAAATGCTACGGAAGAAGAAATATTAAATGTTAAAACTCATTTAAGAAATTTCGGTTACAAAATTCATGTTTCCAGTGGGGAACAAAAAACAATTATCGGAGCTATTGGCGTAAATCCTGGTTTTGATATTCGGAAAATTAAAATCTTAGACGGAGTCGCTGATGTATATCGGGTTACTTCACCGTTCAAACTTGCAAGCAGAAAATTCAAAGAAGAAAAAACTATAGTAAAGATTAAGGATGTGGAAATTGGTGGCGATAAAATTGCGGTTATGGCTGGACCTTGCTCAGTAGAAAATGAAGAACAAATATTCAAACTTGCCGAAGTTGTTGCAAATTCCGGAGCAAAAATTTTAAGAGGAGGAGCTTTTAAGCCGCGTTCTTCTCCTTACTCATTTCAAGGTTTGGGTGAGCAAGGTTTAATGCTGATGAGAAAAGCTGCCGATAAATTCGGGCTGCTCATTATAACCGAAGTAATGCAAATAGACCAAATTGATTTAATAGGAAAGTATACTGATATTTTTCAGCTTGGTGCAAGAAATATGCAAAACTTCTCTCTACTTAAAGAATTATCTAGAACGGATATTCCCGTTATGATTAAAAGAGGGCTTTCTGCAACAATTGAAGAATGGTTAATGTCAGCGGAGTATATTTTAGCAGGTGGTAACAAAAATGTAATTCTGTGTGAACGCGGAATTAGAACATTTGAACATTATACAAGAAATACATTTGATTTATCTGCAATTCCGGTGGTGCAAAATAAAAGTCATCTTGCTGTTGTTGCCGATCCATCACACGCAACCGGTTTAAGAGACCAAGTTCCGCCAATGGCAAGAGCAGCAGTTGCTGCCGGAGCAGATGCACTTATGATTGAAATTCATCACGATCCGGAAAATGCTTTATCTGACGGACCGCAGGCATTACTGCCCGATACTTTTATTAAACTGATGAACGAATTGAGAGAAATAGCTCATGCAATTGGTAAAGAAATCTAATTGTTAATAATGGAAAAAGAAATTAAAAAAATATCTATAATCGGACTTGGACTAATTGGGGGCTCAATTGCTAAAGGATTAAAAAGTTCAAATTCAAGTGTTTTTATTTCCGCTTATGATAAACACGAAACTTTAGAAAGAGCTTATCAAGAAAAAGTAATTGATAAAAAACTTAATACTACCGAAGAAGCTCTCGAATCCGATTTGATTATATTAGCCTTGCCTTTGGAAAAAAACCTTGAAGAATTTTCTCTGCTTGTTCCAAAACTAAAAGAAGGCACAGTAATAACAGATGTTTCCGGAATCAAATCTCCTTTTCAAAAAATTTGGGAAAGTACCGATTCAAAAGGCAGCTATATCGGAAGTCATCCTATGACCGGTAAAGAAAAAGGCGGTTTTGAAAACTCCGATCCGCTTTTGTTTGAAAACTCAGTTTTTATTGTAACAGAAAATTTATCTGATAAGTATCAAGATTTTAAGAAGATAATTGAATTACTTGGGGTAAATATTTTATTTGTTCCCTCACATCAACATGATGTTATTGCCGCAAGTGTTAGTCATCTTCCGCAATTACTCGCTGTTGCTTTAGTTAATACAGCTTCGTTAAAAACCGATAATTATAATTTTCTTGATCTTGCTGCAGGCGGATTTAGAGATTTAACGAGAATTGCTTCCAGCAGTTATGAAATTTGGGATGAAGTAATTAAACAGAATTCAACACAGATTTTAACTGCTCTTGAAAAATTTTCCTATGAATTAAATAATGTCAAAAACTGGATAAAATCCAAATCCTCACAAAAATTAGCAAAGTATTTTGAAGAAGCAAGAAAAAATAGAGACGAAATACCAACCAACTCAAAAGGTTTCTTAAATCCTATTCATGATATTTTTGTTTTTGTTAAAGATGAGCCGGGAGTTATCAGCAAGATTTCTACAAAACTTTTTGAAGCCGGAATTAATATTAAAGATATTGAACTTCTGAAAATACGAGAAGGCAACGGAGGAACTTTCAGACTTTCATTCGAAGCTAAAGATATTGCGGATAATGCTAAAAAGTTATTGAGTGATATAGGTTTTCAGTTTAAATAAGAAAAGCCAATAGTGAAAAATACTCTTTATCGCTTCAATTATTCTCATCGCGAGAGAAACGAAGTAATCTGCTGAGGGATTACTTCGAAAAATTCTTTTTCTCGTAATGACACAACTATTAACTCTAAAAGTTAATTCTCATACCGGATAGTCTGAGTAGCGGAACAAAGAAAATAATGTGAATTTATTTATATTATACATTCAAATAAAAATAATTACATTATTGAACTCCCTTAATAAAACAGAGACAGTTATGAACAAAAATACCTTTCTTTTTTTATTCTTTTTTTCTTTCTCTATAACTTTTGCACAAAAAGATGATTTCAAGAAACCAAATACTTTAATGCCAAACGGTATTGAAGACCTTTCGGATATACAAAAGTTGCACAGAGCCTTTTTACCAAACAAAAATAAAATAACTAAAAAAAATATTTTAACAACAGGTACTGTTGTTGATAGTATAGTTATAATCGGGAATAACACAATTAAATATCTATATGAATATAATTCTAATGGAAAAATAGTTTTACATACAGTACAAAAATTTAAGGATAATGAATGGATAAATTATTATCAAGAAACTTATAACTATGATGATAGAAACAATTTGATTTTAGAATTTGGTCAAAATTGGGTAAATGAATCTTGGGTAAATACTTGGAAATATACTTATGCATACAATGATAGAAATAATAAGATTTTAAGACTTTGGCAAAATTGGAAAAATGAAGAGTGGGTTAATTCTGAGAAATATACTTATGCACACGATGATAGAAACAATTTGATTTTAGAGCTTTGGCAAAATTGGGTA
>PDWI01003294.1_pt1 | contig 22935 bp, 15 predicted proteins | sample 1430891 | NCBI WGS metagenome assembly PDWI01 (sample SAMN01162508, study PRJNA174530) | Oral metagenome, whole genome shotgun sequencing project. | biome: Marine environment; feature: Marine mammal; material: Swab sample of the gingival sulcus; isolation source: swab sample of gingival sulcus... | reverse complement strand
ATCATTAACAAGTCCAATGTGAAGAATGCAGCTAATATAGCCATTGGTAAAGGTAATACTGCCAACATGGGTTCTGTTAATATCGAAGATTCCAAGGTGAAAGGTGCGATCATTAACAAGTCCAATGTGAAGAATGCAGCTAACATAGCCATTGGTAAAGGTAATGTTGCCAACATGGGTTCTGTTAATATCGAAGATTCCAAGGTGAAAGGTGCGATTATTAACAAGTCCAATGTGAAGAATGCCGCTAATATAGCCATTGGTAAAGGCAATGTTGCCAACATGGGTTCTGTTAATGTTGAAGATTCTAAAGTGACAGGTGCGATCATTAACAGCTCTAATGTGAAAAATGCGGCCAATATTGCCATTGGTAAGGACAATACCGCTAACATGGGTTCTGTAGATATCCAATAAAGGGTGTACTGCATTATTCCTATATTAAGGATTCAGCTATAAGTTTTTTTACTGCTGAATCCTTAGCCTGTTGCAGGCAATGAGGGTGTTGTGGATGCAAATTGCTCTGAGGCCGAAACTGATGGGAATTGGGAGGTACTATGTTAATGAGATTGATGAAAATTATCATCGCTTTGGTTTTTCTGGTTTCGGTAGCCGTTCCGTGTACTGTTTTCTGTAATGATCTTGATGATGGGATATCAAGTTACACTGACGATGGTATAAAAAAATGGGATCAGCTTGGGAAAAAAGACCGAAATGTCACGTTTATCAAAATGAATGCGAAAAGCAAGGCCATGGTAATGAAAAAAAGTGGTGAAGGTCTTGTGGGGTCAAACTCTTCTGGTTCCGGTTCTGGAGGTACCAGCATGAATAGTGTGGTTATGGGGGCTGGTTCTACAATTAGAGGTGATATCATAATTATTGATGAAAGCAAGGGCGATAAAACGCTGGTTGCAGAGTAGAGTTTATTAGAAATAACTTGTTGAGATTGATTTGGGAGGAAATGATGAAGTCTTTTTTGGGTCTGCATGATGGAGTGTTTCAAAGACTCTGGGTGATTTTTATCGGAGCAGTAGTGACCGGGTGTGTGTCTTCTGTAGACCCTAAAAATGTAGATATCACTTTGAAGGAAACTGGACCTGAAGTTAAGCTGACATCCTATACGGAGACCTTGAATGAGCTGGGTTTAATGACGGAGATTTTTGATACTGGAGAGCTTAAGATTCAAAGTGATCCTGTGGGTGATAATACGGGGACTGCAGGAGCAACTGGTGGTGAAATTCCGAGAGATATTACCGAAATACTAAAAAGCACGTTGAATTCTATTGGTGGATACATAAAATATATTCCATATGATCCCGCTTATATACAAAATATGAATGTTACCGGATACTCTGATTTTTCTGAGAAGCTAATACCGGAAGTTGTTATTAGTGGCGGCATCACAGAGTTTGATAGAGGTCTTGAGACTCGTGGGGATGGCACGGATTTTGGTGCTGATGCAAGTTTTACCAATGCCCCGAGTTGGACTCCAAGCAGCTCTGTCGGGGTAAATTATGGTAATTCTGGAAAAGAAGGACTTGCTCGAATTACCCTTGATTTTAATATGCTTGATTTCAAGACTATGGCTGGAATTCCCAGGATGAATACCGTGAACAGCATGGAAGTTCGAAAAGGGTTAAGGGAGAAAGAGTTTGGTATCACCTTGTTCGGACCTACTTTTGGTAGAAAAGGTTCTATTAAAAAAGTTCAAGGAAGACATGCTGCAGTAAGAGTTCTTGTAGAAGTCAGCATGATTCAAATGGTTGGAAAATATCTTGCCCTGCCCTATTGGAAATTGTTAGGAGAGGGGGCTGAACCAGATAAGGTCGTCGTTAAACAAATTAAACGGTATTATTATAGTATCAATGATGCTGAACGTATTATGGCTGCTCAGCAGTGGGCATTTCTTTACGGGCACCAACTTAGCTTTTCTGGTCAGATTGATTCAGCTACACAGGCGGCGTTTCAAGCCATTGATCCAGGATTTGTGCCTGGCTCGAATGTTATTGGGTTTGAGACATTCATGAAAATTTATTCTGATATTCCCATTGATGAGGCTACTCTTGCCAGACGGAATCAATTAAATGCGATTCTTTCTGGTCAGGAATATGTTGTCCAGGAAGCTCCCTCGATTGCTGTTGAGCCCTCTCCGCCAGCGGCTCCTGAGTACCAGGTTCAGCCTGAGGTCTCACCGCAACAGCCTCAACCCACGGTTACACAAGCTCAAGCTGCAATTGCCTCGGAGAAGGAGCCTACGCCTACTAAGCCTAAAGCGACACCGGCACCTAAAGCGCAGGTAAAATCTAAACCTCAGCAAAAGCCTGTCATTAAGGCTGGTGCTGGAATAGGTAGGATGTTAACTGATGATGAATGGTAGAGATTATATTTGTTTGCTGGGATTCATGGCTTTCGGTGTTTTAGGAGGAACTCTTTTATTTCCTGCCCTTAGTGGGGCAGGAAATAAACAGTATGTGGAAAGACAGGTGAAAAATCTGGATGATTTAAATAAGAAGATTGTTCAGGGTTTTTCAGATGTCCCTCAACACGGAGTTGTCAGCTATGAAGCAATTATTACGGGGGGAGATAGCAAAAACTCTCAGGTGAAAATTATAGAGAAGCAAATTGAAATAATTCCAAGTCCGGAGGCAGTAAAGCCACCAATGAAAGAAACTGAGAGTCTGTTAGAAAAAGTAAAAAATGAATGAATAATACCAATGTGGTATTTTGATATTCTACAATAGAATGTTGTTCTTGAGATATCTTTTAGTAAGAGATTTATTTCCTGGTTGTACTACGTTTCAATTTCATTGTTGCTTGATTATATAGAGATGGTGCAAATGAAGATATTCTTTCTTTGTGCTTTTCTTGGTAAAATGTTTTCAAAATTATCAGGTGTTTTCATTATACTTTCGTAATCTTCTATTTAAGGACACATTGTAGTTGTGAATCTGTTGCTTTATTGAATATGAATACTTGTGGTATGAGGAGGGTGCTGGATTTTTGATATTATAGTAATAAAATCAAGAATAATACCTCAAATTGTTTCGTATCAATAATGGTTTCATTTCAAGATTGATAATTGGTTTACTTGTAGTATATAAGTTGTGTATGTATTTTTTATGAACGGCGCTTGGCACTGAGTCGTTTCACTAAAGTTTGGTTACAATGAATTAACAAAGAAAAAAAGCAAAGAATTTTTTCAGCAAAAAAGTCTGGTTCTTTGTAATAGTTTGTTGAATAAACCCAAAACCTTTACTTGTAGAGATAGAATTATGCAAATAAAAAGTAAAATGAATATAAGCTGTTTACTTATGGTGGCAGTAGTCTTTTGGTTTGGATGTGTCTCTCATGCCTGGGCAGGTAATAAACGTTTGATGAGTATTATGGCCGCAAAAGTTCAGGCATCTCGATCTCTCGTAGAGTCTATTTATGGGCTTAAAATCAGATCGTCAGAATCGGTGATGAATATGATTGCGGCAAATTATAAAAGTGTCACTGAAACTAAAACTGAGGCGTTTATAAATAATATCAAGTTTACCAATATATCCTATGATCCTCAAAAAGATATTGCCAGAGTTGAAGCTATAGTCCAACTGCCCAATATTCAAAATATTGATGGGACGCAGATGGATTTGAAAAATAAAGTCTTTAAAAGGGTTGGTTACGGGACATCTACAAATTCTAATGCTGGAGCTATTGCTGCGTTGCGGGCTGCAGAAATAGATGCTTATCAAGAACTAGCCCGGCGCCTTGTGGGTATGAAAATTGAATCAAAAACAAGCGTTGAAAATTTCATACTTAAATCCGATATTGTTAAAACAAAGCTTTTGGCAACACTGTACCTTGCAGAGGTGACAAATCATGGATGGGAGGAGAATGGTGATGCATATGTAACCATGACGCTTAATGTTGCCGATGCCACTGCAATACTTGGTAGAGATATTGGTATTGATGAGAAACTTATTGAGGTGCAAGGGTTTGGTGCCCAGGAGGATGACTTTAGCAAGGTTAAAAAACAATAGTGTTTAGATTCGTGTTGAATCTTCATTATATTTGAGATTTTAAAATCTTATTAAGATTGCTAATGAAAAGAGCTGTTAGTCAGAGTTGCTTTGTCATTGAGTAGTCTGGAGGGTTGGTTGTTTCTAAAGCACTGAATAGCTGTGATGCAGGAGAAAGGAAATTATGAAAATATTAGCTCACAATTCCCCAACGAAATTTTTTATTATGGGTATTGCTGTGACCCTCTTCTGTGTATTGTTTATAGGAGCGGTTAAATCTCCACCACCACCTAATTATGGACGGTTTCAACTTCAAGCATGGGCAACTTCACCTTCAGAAGGAGAGGCAATGGTTGGTGCCTTTGTCATTGACACTGCAACGGGTGAGACAAAAACAGTATTTAGTCGTCTTATTAAACCAAACGAGAAGTCTATTACCTATAAAAACGAACTGAAAAAACAATTTATAAAGATAAAATAATCTCAAAACTTTTTAAGAATTGATGCATTGATCTTGAAAGTATTTATAAGAGATTCATTTTTATGATTAAAACTTCTTAAAAGTTTGTAAATCAGTAAGTTTGTATAGGATTCCTTTTGTATATTTTTTGTTAAGTTAAAATGCATATTCTTTTTTAATCCGTCCCAAATATTATTGTTTAAAAAGGATATGCTTTTTCGCAGAGTTCTTTTTTGCGTTTTATTTCTATTAACGTGGATAGAAAATTGGAGGATTTTATTTACCAATTTTTTACAGTAAATCTTCTTGTCAGGAATACCTCATCTTATAGTGCTGTTCGTTCACTTTCTTCGATATAAATTTCGGTTAATCTCCGTGTTTGAGGACCGGGTTGTCCCCCACTAATCGCTACTCCATCAATTTCAATGACTGGCTGAACAAAGGTGGTAGCCGAAGTACTAAAGGCCTCTTTGGCCTGTTGGGCCTCTGCGATAGTAAAGGGACGCTCTTCGATCTTTAGATTGTTTTCAGCGGCAAGTCGTAAAATAGAACCTCTTGTAATGCCGGCAAGAATTGAGTTCGAAAGATTTCGGGTTACGATGGTACCATCTTGGGTTACGATATAGACATTACTTGATGTCCCTTCCGTGACTTGACCATTTTCCGCAACTAGCCAGGCATCATCTTTGCCAGCTTGCTTTGCCTTTACCTTGGCAAGAGAAGAGGCCAACAACTGGACAGTTTTTATATCCCGGCGACTCCAGCGGATATCAGGTTCTGAAACGATGGAAATACCAGGCTTTACAGAACGGAAATCTTTTTTTTGGGTAAAAAGAATGCAACTCTGCGTTAGGGGATTGTCGGTGGGAAAGAGAAAATCACGATCCGCAGAGCCGCGGCTCACCTGAATATAAATGGCACCATCATACAGGTTATTTTTTTTAATCAGCTCACGATGAATGGCAAGAAGTTTCTCTTCATTGAGAAACATTTTCATCGAAAGCTCTTGTAAAGAGCGATATAATCGACTCATATGTCCCGAAAAATCTACCAGCTTTCCACCAAGTACCGCAGTTACTTCATAGACAGCATCCGCAAAAAGAAAACCTCGATCAAAAATAGAAATCTTGGCCTCGTTTTCAGGGACATACTCATTATTGACATATACTATACGACCCATCATCTTCCCTTTTAGTTAGAGTTTCCTCAGAAAATTATAACGCTCTTCTAAGGGATATTTCTGGCAAGTAAATTGACAAAAAGAATTGATAAATAAAATCCTTCAATTTTTTCATCCATAACAGTCAGGAGGTAAAAATACAAAAAAATATAGGGTTGTTCACCATATCTTTTGTAGAGCCATCAGATTTATTATAAGAAGATATAGTTGATTCATGCTTTTAATATTTTTCGTAGTCTGGCTTGGATAGAGTTTAACCAATAGCTATTTTACCCTGCCAAAACTTCCCTTCAATCGGGATCCTGTTTCGACTATCTTCTCTGCGCTGCTATTTGCGTTGTTTCAGTTCCTGTTTATTTGCTTCTGTCTCTTTTGGCGGACGACCCAGAGCCTTGCCGCCAATGCGTACGCTTAGCTTCTTAATAAAAAAGAAAGGCTAACAAAGAATTGGAAATGTGGGTTTTCTGTATCTGCCACTCATCACCGAAGTTCGGTTTATGAGTGATAAATATTGCCCAATAACAAAACAAGCATCTTTACAGCACGAATCTGTATGACTTGATATCTGGCCATCATAGAGCCGGGCAAAGTTAAGAGAGGATAATTTCACTTAATTTCATTTATCAGTTTTTTGGCTCTCGCTTCCCAGTAAATGACATATGGAATTAAGAACAAGCTGATAATTACTTTTACAGGTGTCTATCCGCATAATTTTACGTGTGATTTTGTCTTTTTTACTTGCATATCACGCCATGAGCATTTGATTATTATTTTATAATTATCAAATGCTCATTTGTTTTTAGGGAGGATCTATTTTATGGCTTCATCTGTTGAAAATCTCAGTAAAAGCTATAAAATTTACCATGAATCCTACCAGAATTTACGCCACCATTGTTTTTGTATTTTACGGTGTTCCCAGAAAAGGTTTTGGGGATCGTTGAAAATTTCAAGAGCAAGTCCTATCTGCCATTCTCTATAGTCGGCAGTACTGGAATAGTTGGCAAACCCACCTAAAGCAAGCCAGTCATTTAACAGCTTCCAGGCTTCAATTTCAGATGAATAGGTGAAGCGGGTATCCTCGTCTCCCTGATAGAAACCTTGAAGTTCATTTAGGGTTATTGGAGACATTGCAGCCAATGATCCATGTTTGATGGGATAAAAAGGAGCATCGTCAGTTTTTTCTATCATGCCTCCAGCGGAGAGTTGGAGATCAAACCAATAATCTTGGCAGCGTATTGTTTGAATACGGAATAGGGGGCCGGCAGCAAACATCTTCTGGGGACTGTAATACCCTCCATGCCCAAAGGAAAAGTGATTGGTATTGCGGTCGAATCCTAGGCCTGTGGCATATAATCCCCAGGTTAGCTGCATATTTTCCCGAAAGGATTGCGTCTTTCCGATAGCGAAATTAGCTGCCCATCCGGTGTTATTCCAAACATTTTCTCCCCGGTACCAGTCAATGCCCAGGGAGCCGGTGAACCAATATTCTTGGCCAAAACCTATTGTTTTAGATATTTCACCTCCGTTTCGGGTCACTCTTCCCCAATTTCTTTGCATATAGGGGTCTTCCATTCCTGTCCAGGAAAGTACCGACTCTTTCACTGACTCACGGTGAAGCTCGAAATTCCAGCCGTTCATAGCCATGGAAAGCCATCCTACCGGGGTTACTCCGATGGGACCATTAATAGGAGAGGTGCCGAGTACTAGTTTCCAGTCTGTTGTTCCTTGATGTTCCCAGCCCGCAAATATATTATAAATAGTTAGATCAACATCTGGAATACGGGGTTGTATTCCTTCAAAGAAATTGAAATAACTTCCGACACGTTGCGTTGTTGCTGAACCCGCTGACAATCTATTGACAGCAACACCGACCAGCCATGTATTGCCAAGGCCATAAGGAATTTCGATATTCGCACCTATTCCCAGAACATTGAGTTTTGACTTGCCTTCATCACCTCTCTTGCTTCTATATCCAAGGTTGATTCTTCCGGATATAGTGTCGGCATTTTCATAACAACATTCTGTGGAATATTGGTCTATTTGAGCTGCGAGTAATGGTTTGCCATTGTTAAGATACCATGTTGCAGCGACCTTATTGAATTGCTTGTTCCCTGGTTCGGAAAGTCTTGTAAGCAAGGTTCGCAGGGATGATTTTTTATTCTGTTCCTGATACCAGAAGAGCAGCTTTTCTGCAATTTGGGGAGATTTTTTACGTGCAAAGGCTCGTTCTAATGTTTCAATAGCCTGATCTGTTTCGCCATTTGCATAAACGATGGATGCCTGAAACAGCATGCTTTGGGAATTTCCAGGATCAAGGCGCATTAGTTCTTGAAGCAAAATTTCAGTTTCATGTTGATCTCCCGCAGCAAGAGATGTTTCAACCATACGTTCTAAGAGCAAGATCCTGAATGTTTCAATTTCAGAGGTTTGTAAAACGGCCTTCTTATCTGTTAGTGTATATGCTTTTTGATATTTTTTTTGTCCGTAAAGGCTATATGCCAAGCCTAGAACTGCATCTATATCCGAAGCATTTTGTTCGACCAAAGATTGGAAAATGGTCTCGGCCTGGATATATTCTTCTTTACGGTAATGGCACCATCCTTTTTGAGTCAGGGCATCAGGGTCATCGGGACTTATTTCAAGAATGCGATCTGCCAGTGCGAGACATCGATCATTGTCTTTTATTGTTAACAGTATTGTTTGCAGGATTCGTTTTTCTACTGAAGTTAATTGGCGACGATAAGAGTCGTCAAAAAGGGCTGTTGCTCCAGATAATTCTTGTTCGGTTAATTGTAAGGCTTCTTCACAAGAGCCTGTGTCGCAGAGTTTGTTCAAAATACTGATACGTAGCTCGTTGTTGGGTTGGCAGGCAAAGAGTGAAGTGAGCAATTTCCCTGCTTGAATCTTTTTTCCGCGTTGCTGGAGCTGATCGGCAATAGTAAATAATAATTCTGGTGCTACGCAGCCTTGCAGTTGTTGTTCATGTTGGTTTACTGCTTGAAAGAAAGGTTTATTTGGCCCTTTGAGTAAAGAGTTTGAAAATACAGCACGCAGCCTGGCTTCCGTTATTTTTTCTTGCCACTTTGAGCGTTCATTTGGTTGACATTGCTTTACCAGCTTTTCCATGGTTGTCGGATCTCTGAGTTCCAGCAGCAAATTCATAGCCATGGGAAAAGTCTCTTTGGTTTTGTACTGTTTCCGTGCTAATTGGGTGAATAATGTTGCCGCAGATACTTTCATGTCTTGTTTTAGCCGGGTATAGGCGAGGCCTAAGCGAGCTTCCATGACCTTTTGTTGGGGAACACGCCGAATGGCTTGGCTAAATAATTTGTCTGCTCGACGGTAGTCTTTCTTGGTATAGGCTTTCCAGGCATTGGTTAAAACCTGTGATGATGACGTTTTGGCGTAAGCTAAATTCACGTTGCCAATACTGCCGTAAAGTATTACCAAGCCCAGAGTTATACAGCTTATCAATTTAATACGATTCATAATGTTACCATTGTTTTTGCAATAAGATAAAGGGTGTTGGAATAATAGTCTTTCTTTTCAGCGATGATCTTCTGGTCAGCTTTTTTCATAAGCTTTGATGCAAAAGTTGTACGTTTATTTGCCTGAGCACATCTGGACATTATGGCATAAAATCCTGCAGGTGCGTCGTTGGCGGAAAACTGCTCCTGAGACAGATTAATCAGTACTGGAAGATATCCTATGTTTTCGTTTAGGGTGAGAAGAGAAGAAAAAGATGGGGATAGTTTTTTTTCTTCAGTCATGAGCAGGTAAAGTGGAATTCTGATTGCTTCATAATGAAAATCTCCATAGGTCTTTTGGTCGATTGATAAATTTTGATCTGTTCTGAGTAGAACCCAGTTGGCGGGTAAACGGAATTTTGAAAAAAGTGATTGTTGCACAAGTTCTTGGCCGTCTTTTGCCAAGTCATTCCAAAAATGTTTGTCATGATATTTTGCGAAGGCGAAAAAAGCAGGAAAAACATAATAATTGGGGTAGAGTTTAATTTCTTTGTCTTTATCAAAGCCAAAGTAACCGGGTAATAGAATTTTTTTGTTATAGCGCTCAACAACAAGATGTTTTTTAATACTATTAATTATTGTCTTTGCTGTTGAGAGGTATGAGCGATTCTTCCACTTTTCCCAGGCATCAAGACATGCCCAGGCAATGAGTAAATCGCCATCGGAAGCATTATTGTAATCAATAATTCCCCATTCTCCATTGATGCGTTTCCCCCATTTCCAGGCAACGAGTCCATCTTTTCTGATCATGAGGTTGGCCAGGGTCCATTGAAAGAGTCGGGAGAATGTTTTTGGATCATTGAAGTGGACTGCCAAAAGCATTCCATAGCCCTGTCCTTCGGAATGACTACATTGATCCTGGTAAAAATCAATCACTCGGCCATCTTTGGTGATAAATTTTTGTTTGTAATCCTCCCAAGTGCCGGGCTGAGCACCCCAGGCCGGCACTGTTAGAATTTGGATACAGAAAAAAGCAATAAGCAGTTTCTTGAGCATCATGTTTCCTTATACTTTATTTCGCCTTCTTAAAGCCCAGAAAGCCAATAAAGCGAGCAACAGACATAATCCAGTAATCAGCGCAATAAATTGTATCAGGTAAGTGTTTGTGTATCTCTCAATAAATGGCAATGGGGTAATGGCTCCAAGATGATATTTAGAGCCAAGTCGCAGAGATAAGACATCGTATGGATCAGTTAACAAATTAACCAATACAGTATCTCCTTCGCAGGAAGACTTGAAAGAGTTGTCCCACAGCATTTCAGCAGCTTTTTCCATATCTTGATCTGAGTGCGTCGTTAATAAAGTTACGGTTTTATCTTTGTAAGTTGGTGATTCAAATTGCAGAAGAGCCGCTTTGTCTCTCATGACAACCGGTGCCATTTTGGTAACAACTATTTCGGAAGTGGTCAGTGATACATCAATGATTTGAGATTTTTCATCTGGGAAAATACTGGACCAAAATCCTTTTTCCTTTTTCGGTTCATGTCCTTTGGGGTGTGTGAGATGAGGGCTGGATATCAAACCCGGATTTTTAAATTGAATTGGTGCCTTGTCAACAAAGGATGGGGGCAAAAAGCGGGTTTTGGATACACAGATCACATCACTTTCTGGTAGAGAGTCGTTATTAAGATACCAATTGACACCCAATGGGGGGAAACCAGTTTTTTGAGCCATAATACTTACCAGACTCACCGCAGTTATAAAGGACGTGCGAGATTGATCCGGTACAATGATAGACACTTCTCGCATATCTGCGTATTTATTATATGGAAAGGCATCATCCATAAAAGCTCGTATATTCGGCATTTCGATCCATGAATTTAATGCTGGCAGTGTGAGCGTTGAATTGCCAAATATGGTGAGTTGCAGATTGCCATCTTGGATCATGGTGCATTTATCAGTATGCAGCGGTGTTAATTGTGGCACAAAAGTAATCCTGTTGTAGCCGGGATGTAAAGACGATACAAGTAATTGCACTTTGTAGCCTCTGTAATCGCCGCCTTCTTCATCGTTGCATGGAATGGCTGATACAAAGGTGTCGTTGACTTTGATATTTAAAACAGAATCTTCCCTCATGCTTGCACCATAAGTCATATTGAGCGAAAGGGTTGCGCTGCTGTTGGGTGGAAGGTGGCTATCCGTTGGAAGCCAAAAAGAAAATCCATTAGAAATAGGGTAGAATCCACGGAACGTATAGGTTCTGAATCCTAAGCTGGCAAGCGAGTATTCTTTTTCAGGTTCAAGGATGTTCTTGTGGATTTGGGGAGTCAATTCTGGAATTATTATATCATGAATTAGGGCTGAAGATGCGTCAGGAAGAGGGAGAGACAACATACTGTACGCCTTAGCAGCTATCTCGACCTCCTTCCAGTTTTTGCCTGTTACGATAATAAGAGGATGGTGTACGTCTTTGAAAAATTTTGGACGTTTAGGATTAAGTTTTTGTTTCATTGGGAGATGACGTATCTCTAGAAAAGGTCCCGATACGTTCCATGCAGGAGAAATATCGTTAAATTTTAGAAGCTGTTTTTTGATAAACTCTTCCGGGCCTATCAGTATGGTATCCATGTTTGCAGTCCCAAGATTTTGGGAAGAAAAGGAGACCGGGCGGTAATTATAGCGTAAAGCTGTTCCAGAAGCACAAAGTGCTACGGGTTTCATGGAGTTTTTGTCTACTGTAGGGAAGACCAGATTGACCGGCTCTGGATCAAGGTTTCGAGAGTCAAATAAAAATTGAGAAACTGCCGAAATTCTTTTTGGGACGGGTTTCAAACTTACATCAAAGCTTATCCGTGCGTCACTGAGTTCAACCCAGGTCCACAATTCAGGCGCAGAGGGGTCTTCACAGTCTCTATCTACGGAATGTTGGATTACCGTAAAGTGGAGAGCGTGATAACCCGGTTTTAATAGTTTTCCAGGAATATGGGCAGTAACCGTTCCTTGGGGGGATTTGGGATCGAGGGCGACTTGATGGAGAGGGGTGTCACCTAATGAGAAAATCAGGCGTGACCGTTTTTTTATTAAGGCTGTTGAACAACTGTAAGAAAAGGTTAATATAGCATGTTTGACCCTCCAGCGCTCAGGAATAGAGATGTTATAATCCTGAATATTTGTGTCGTTTTTCATGCCCTGTAATTGAATATTTCGTACGGGAAGAATATCTTTAAGTGCTACTTTGATAATCTCGGAATTTGCGGGGCTTACGACAAGTAATACGAGAGCTATACAGCAGAATATTCTTAAAGCTTTTTTCATTTAGGTTCCCTCCAGGAAAGGCCTCATCTTAATACAATATTTACCATACAGCATACTACCATGATTTGGTTTATTGCAAATTTTTATGTTTTTGTAAATATACAACAGTACACCCCGTTAGAAATTTTTATTGAGGTGTTCCATTTTTGTTCTACGCTTTATAAAGGCCTTATTTTTATCGAAAAATAATTTCAAGACACCTTTCGTGTGAGCAAAAAAACCAATGGTGCCGATTTTAAGAACCTGAAATAATCCTGAAAGAACACTTATTCGTCCATGACCGCTTAATTGCCCTGTAAACTTCCAACGACTACTGTCTCCATAAACAAAAGCGACGACCTGGTGGAGCAGTTGATGCTTATCGGTGTTGAATCTACAGCCAAGAATTGTTTTTCCTTGTCTTTGGCGCTGGCTGATGATCGTTAATGGCAGGGAATATTGACTACCATAACTGTCTGATACGTGTAATATGTGTTTTGTTCCTTTATGAAGAGAGTTGTTCTTTTCTGTTGTTGCCAGGCCGATGCCCGAAATGGAAATGTCGATAATTGTAATATCAAGTTCTTCCCCTGTCTCTTCATTTTCGAGTTTACGGATTTCGTCTGTTGCATAACGATGCATGGTGCGTACTTGGCGTTTTTCCCAGACTACTCCAAGACAGCAGAGTAGCATGGCGATATTAAAAGTATTCCAAGCCAAACAAATAGTAATAGATTCTGCTATTTGTGGAGTAATATATAGGCGATATACTCCAACGATATATCCAATAATGCACAGAGCTAAGAGTATATAAAAAGGGAATACAAGACGGCTTAGAAATTCTTTTTCCAGCGAAACAGTTTTTGGTGTTACTTTAAAAACAGGGGCTTTGGGTCGTAGTATTGTTGAAATAATGGCTGGTAATAAATAAATGCTTTGTATCGTTTCATACAATTCAGAAAGAAATGGATGGCGAAATTTACCAAAAAGATAATTGGAAAGGAGGAATGCCGCAAGCAGGTGAGGACCTGCATAGGCAATAACTTGAGCAAGAGAGGCGTTATAGATTTTCAGACCAAAAAAGAGTAACATAAGAGGTGCTAAAAAGAAGGTGACTCTGGCAATGCCAAAAAACCAAAAGAAACTGGAGTTGAAATAACATATTTTTTGAGCCAGGGAGAGTCCTTTCTGGAAAAGAGGGTTTTTTAGGATGAAAATTTGTACCATTCCTTGTGCCCAGCGACTTCGTTGAACAATGAAATCTTCGAGGGTCTCCGGTGTGAGACCAATAATTAATGGTTTGTTAAAGTAAGCACTGTTGTAGCCTTGAGCATGAAGTTGTAAGGCTGTTTCTGCATCTTCCGTGATCGTTTGTCCAGAAATTCCTCCAGATTCCATGAGATATTTTCTTCTTAATAATGCTGCAGAACCGCAAAAAAATGAAGCGTTCCAAAAATCGAGCCCCAGTTGAACGGCCCCGTAGAACATTTCGTTCTCGCTGGGTGATTTTCTAAATATTCCAAGGTTTTTCTCTATGGGATCAGGATTAATAAAAAAGTGTGGAGTTTGTACGAGAAATAGTTTGGGATCTTTAATGAAAAATCCTATTGTTTTCTTTAAAAAATCTTTGCTTGGTGCATGGTCGCAGTCTAGAATGAGAATTAAATCGCCACCTTTTTTGTTCGTGTTAGGGTTGAAATAAGAAACACCGTCTAATGCTGTCTCATCAGGAACGCATTGGTAGCTCATAAGTGCTTCATTGATGTTGCCGGCCTTGGCACTTGTGTTATTTTCTCTGGTGAGGTATGTGGCTCCGAGTTCTTGAGCCATTTCTTGTAACGCCTGCGTCCGTTGAATTGTTTTTTTAACGAGGATTGGATCTGGGTCGGATAATTTTTGCTTGGTGCCTCCGTCATCAAGAATATAGACGTTGAATTTGTCTTTTGGGTAATTAAGTTGAGAGGCAGCAATAGCCGTAATTCTGACTACTTCAACCGGTTCGTTATAGGTGGGAATATATACGTCTACCAAAGGGTATTGGCTTTCTTCGGTGGGGGGCGGTGGAGGATTGCGTTCAATGGGCCAGATGTTAACAAACATACCTAAAAAATAAACCAAGATGCCATAAGTCTCGGCAAAATAAAGCAGTAGTGCGAAGGTGGTGTCTGCGAAGCCTGTATAAGTTAATGTGATGGTTGTTCTGAATACCCAGTAACGGGCTGTCAAGAAAAAGCATATCATGATAAGTAATACTCTGCCAAAACGCCCTTTGGGATACTGGGGGAGAAGTGAAGCAGTGAAGGCTGTGGTGAGCAGAACCCCCCCAAGAATTGCCTGTCGTTCAAGGGAAAGATAAGCCCAAGAGGAAATAAAAAGTGCAATAACAGCAAGGAATGCTATTGTTGAGAGTACTTTTTTGTCTAGACTTTGTCCGATACGATTGGACATTAGCCTTGCTCTTTCTTTCCAAAGTGTTGACATTGATGCTTTGTGTTAGGTAAGTATTTTTTCTGTACTTACTTTATGGAGTTTTCAGATTTTACAAGCCGGGAAGGAGGGTAATAGTGTGTAAAATGTCTAGTCATGTTAGGGCGGCAGGTTTCTGATGGTAAATTTCCATAGAGTGTTTCTGAAAAAAAATAACCGTCAATCTGTTTTTTTAAGACTTCTCTGAAATTATAAACCCAGCAAAATATCGATGTTTTGATACCTTGTCAAGGTTTTTCATAAGGGCTTTGTTGGCGTGTTTTTTTGTTTCTATCTGTTCGTTTTCCTGTGTTTTTTTGATGTTTTTCTGGCATGAGTGCGAATGCTTGGGGCTATGTCAGTGCTGCTTTATAATTTTACAAAAAATCTGAATAAATAAGGTTTGAAAAGCTTTGTGGATTAACAGGATTTCTGTAACTATATGAAATAAAATGAATATTTCCGATATGTTTCGGCTTCAAGGAAAGAGTGTTTCGCATTTGGGCTTGAGAAAAAACGAGCCATCTTCGTGTGGATGGGTAACAATAATTACTGGAATTTTATAGGGCTATGTTTGAAAATTGTTTGATTATTTCAGATGATACAGTATCTTGGCGGTGAAGCATGTTATGTTGGAGATAAAAGGCAGTGCCACTCTTTATTGTCGCAGAGAAGAGAGAAGATGTTTTGGTAAGTGTTTAGAGTGCAATAATATTTTTTATTGAGAGGGGGCGTGTACACGCCAGGAAGTGGCAAGATTCTGTGGTCTTTGTTTGCTTTCTTGTGGAAATTCTTTAGGGTATGAGATGAGTTTAAGTGAGTAGCCTTTCTTGTAAAATGTATGGTGAAAATGTTTATCAAAGAGTAAAATTACACATTGATCACTGGTGAAAAATGCTATTCAAATGACAACAGAGGTCTCGTAGAACCCTATAAGTCGTCTTTTGTTTGTGGCATTAAGTGAAGATTGGTAACTGTTTGGATAACCAAGGTTTAAATCAAAAGGCGGATGTGTCAGATAAAGGGGTCTTTATGACCAGAGAAGAGGAAACATCACTTATTGTTAAAGAGAAGAATGGCGAGCTTGCTCTTAATAAGACATACGATATGCTCGCTATAACTAGGAAAATTCTAGGTATTGCTTCGGCGGCAAAATCTAGTCCCTGGTCGGAGCCGCATTTCTCTCCGTCTCATGAGGAACCGCATCGTAGTGGTATGAGAGATCATGGAGAGAGACCTTCCTCTCGATTCCATGAGGAACCGCATCGCAGCGGCATGAGAGATCATGGAGAGAGACCTTTCTCTCGATTTCATGAGGAACCGTATCGCAGCGGTATGAGAGACCGTGGAGGGAGACCTTCCTCTCGATTTCATGAGGAATCGCATCGTAGTGGTATGAGAGACCGTGGAGGGAGACCTTCCTCTCGATTTCATGAGGCACCGCATCGTAGCGGTATGAGAGATCATGGAGGGAGACCTTCCTCGCAATTCTATGAGGAACCGCATCGCAGCGGTATGAGAGACCGTGGAGAGAGAGCTTCCTCGCAATTCCATGAGGGTTCGTATCGCAGCGGTATGGGAGATCGTGGAGAGAGAGCTTCCTCGCAATTCTATGAGGAACCGTATCGCAGCGGTATGGGAGACCGTGGAGAGAGAGCTTCCTCGCAATTCTATGAGGAACTGTATCGCAGCGGTATGAGAGATCGTGGAGAGAGAGCTTCCTCTCGGTTTCATGAGGAACCGCATCGTAGCGGTATGAGAGATCGTGGAGAGAGAGCTTCCTCTCGGTTTCATGAGGAACCGCATCGTAGCGGTATGAGAGATCGTGGAGAGAGAGCTTCCTCGCAATTCCATGAGGAATCGCATCGTAGTGGTATGGGAGACCGTGGAGAGGGATCTTCCTCTCGGTTTCATGATGAGCTGCATCGTAGCGGTATGAGAGATCATGGAGAGAGAGCTTCCTCTCGATTTCATGAGGAATCGCATCGTAGCGGTATGGGAGACCGTGGAGAGGGATCTTCCTCTCAGTCTCATGATGAACTGCATCGTAGCGGTATGGAAGATCGTGGAGAGAGAGCTTCCTCTCAGTTTCATGATGAGATTAAAATTCGTCAAGATAATTCTTCCTTTACATCTTGTGATGAGGTGTGTCTTGACGAGATTAAAGATAGAGGAGATGTTTCTGTACTTGGTCCTTATGGTGAAACGTACCGTGATGAGATAACAGGTATGGAGTTTGTCTGGATTCCGCCGGGCAGTTTTGAAATGGGCGATGTTCTTGGAGACAATGAATTTGCTGCTGAGCTTCCTGTCCATTGGGTGAATCTTCAGGGATTTTACCTGGGAAAGTATGCTGTGACACAAGGGGAATGGCAAAAAGTTATGGGGAAGAATCCGAGCAAATTTAAGAAAGGAGATCGTTATCCTGTGGAACAGGTAAGTTGGAATGATGTCCAGAAATTTATTAAAAAGCTCAATAAAAAGAGTAAGAAAATTTATCGTCTCCCCAGTGAGGCACAATGGGAATATGCTGCCCGTGAAGGGGGCAAGAGGGTGCGTTTTGGTAATGGTAAGGATATTATTGATCCGAATGAGGCTAATTTTGATGGGAGTGAAAGTTATAAGAAAAGCTATTCTCGTATAGGAATATATCGTGAAGAGACGGTTCCTGTGGAAAGCTTTTTTCCTAATTCTTTAGGTCTATATAATATGAGTGGCAATGTTTATGAATGGTGTCAGGATTGCTACCATGATACTTATGAAGGAGCCCCGACAGATGGATCTGCCTGGGAATCTGGGGATGGTTCGTTTCGTATTTTTCGTGGGGGATGTTGGAGTAGTATCCCATGGAGATTACGCACTTCTATACGAATCAAATGTAAGGTGAATAACCGCGCTAATGGTTTGGGTTGTCGACTTTTGTTCCTCGTTTGATGATAAAGAGTTTGTTGAAATGTGGTTGTATGGTCGGGGTGTGTTCACTCTCCATATCGATCGATGTGCAACTGTAGGTTTGGAAGATGGTAAAAAGAAGACCATAAGGAAGTAATAATGCAGCAGCTATTAAAACGATTGGAGATTATCAGGGCAGCAATTAGCCTTGAAGATGAGGAGACTATTTCCCTGCACCTCGGTAAGATTCGTGGCATGGAAGCACAAAACGATGATCTCGGTGAGATTCTTGCTTGTCTTGACACGCTTAAATATTTACAGGCACTTATTTTGATTGGCGATTTCCTGGCTCGGCATAGAACTGTTACTGCATATAACGATCCGGAAATTTCTGCTTTGAAAATGGAATTACGGGGGCTGGAAAGGTTTTTGGCAGATTTGCGTTGCGAGCGGGATGAATATTTGCATACCATCAATGATTTTAACCGTCAGTATAGCCTGCAGCTTGGTGATGTTGTTTCAGAAATTTTGAAATTACAGATGATGATTGCCGGGGCAGAAGAGGCAATATATGTCGGGGATGATGAGGAGCTTCTACGAAAATTTTCTGAGACAAAAAGAGAGGCAAGGAGTGATTACCAACAATTTCATGGTGATTATGAGCAACAGCGTTCGGAGCCTGAACCTATACGCCTGAGTGATACGGAACGAAAACGTTTAAAAGTTTCTTATCGTAGGGCAAGTCGCCTCTGTCATCCCGATATGGTGACAGAAGAGTTGCGAGGGCAGGCCGCTGATCGCTTTCAGGAGCTTAATAATGCCTACTCTATGAATGATCTTGCCAAAGTCGAAGAAATCCTGACGAGTCTTGATGGCAGTAATGGGTTTGTTGCTGCGAGTCAGCAGATAGCAAATAAAGAAAAGTTGCGGGCGCATACCAAGGCTCTTCGTCAAAAAATTGGAGAGATTGACACTGATATCTCCCGCATAAAAAATGATGAAAATTGGCAGCTTATTGTTCAGCTTCGCGGTGATTATGCGTCTTATTTTGGGGAACAGGAGGCCTTGCTTGCTGAGGAACTGGAACGATTGCGACAGCATTTTAGGAAAATGGTGTAAGAGTAAGATAACCTGTAATAATATGTATTAAGCAAGATTTGATCTGACAAGTAAGCAGTTTTGACGAGGTAATTGTCAGTTTAGATTTTTTTGTCCGCACGTTTTTTCCATTTTCAGTGTTTCCATAGATGTTCTTCCACACCGCATTTTTCCTGATGCGTTCTCTTGTAAAATTGTAAAAGCGACTCTTCCCATCGAAACCATACTGGAGTTTCTGATCTTACTATAAAAGGGTGGCCACTCAGTTAAGTCAAGAGTAAAAGAATTGGCAGGAGAAATTTATGAGTGCCCAACGTCGAAAACATGAGGCTGATTTTAAAAGAAATGCTGTAGCTTTTTGAAACGTGAGATAACTCTTCTGCAAGATGAAGTAATCCACGCTTGTGTTTTATGATACGTTCGTTACTTTGCAGTATGAGGGCTATCTCTTTTTGTTTTGATGTTTGGTTCGTACCTTCCATCGAAATTGGTACCCCTTCAGTTTGGCAGCTGAAGTGTCTGAGCAAATTTTAACAAATGTAATGAAATGGTCGAATTCTTGTGTCAGTAAGGGTCGAAACGTTTATGAAACACCTTAAAATAGATATTTATTGTGATCCTGTGGTAACTGATGCCCTCTCAGATTATTTTGTGGGTGTTTATGATGCCGGAGTTGAGGTCGCCATAGAAGATGAGCAGCAAGAGCATCACTTGCAGATTTTTTGTGAAAATAGGGCGGTGGATGAAGAATCGCTCGACCAGCTTTACGAAGAGGTGACACGTTTTGTCGCCGAGATGACAGCCATTTTTCAGGTCTCTGAGTCTCGGGTGGTCTTTTCCTCCTTTGATGATGAAGACTGGAGTCGTGTCTGGAAGAAGTTTTTTACGCCGTTTACTTTGGTGCCGGGCTTGGTGATTAAGCCAAGTTGGGAGGCGTATCAACCCGTTGCCGATGAGGTGGTGATCGAGCTTGATCCTGGCATGGCCTTTGGCACCGGCCAACATGCCACGACTCAGTTATGCATGGAGCATTTGAGGGATATTTTAGATGAATCTTCGGGGGCGAAGGTCCTTGATGTGGGCACAGGAACCGGAATTCTGGCCATGGCAGCAGCATTATGGGGGGCTGAGGCGGTCGTTGGTCTTGATAATGACCCGGTGGCGGTTGAGGTGGCTCGACAAAATGTTGCTCGCAACAGTTTGAGCGAAAAAATTACCATCGCAGAGACCGCCGTGGAGGATGTGCCACAATGTTATGACCTGGTTGTGGCCAATATTGTCCATGATGTCCTTTTTGCGATGGCTCCGGTGCTGTGGCGGGTGACCAAACCCGGCGGTGCGGTGGTTCTTTCCGGTATTCAAGGCGAAGGCCAGAAAGAAAGTCTGCGGACTCGTTTTGTTGCCCACAATTTTCACTATGTGGCCACGAGGCAGCAGGAAGAATGGTTCTCCCTTCGTTTTCAGCGTATGGCGACAAGACCCGAGACGGTGGGTAAATAAATACGGAGTAAATACGGAGTATTTTTGAAAGGGGTTTTTCTTCTCGTAGAAAGCCCGTCTTTTATCGTTTTGAATAATCATGGAGTATGCTTTGCCATTTTCTCAGGAGCAGGAACAGGACATTCTTTTTGGGGTCATCAACCGTTTTATTGGCTATTTTACCCGCCAGGTGATGCCGAATACGGTGAACAATACCGATTGCGAATATCCCTTTGTTGCGATGGATACCCGGCAGGCCTACCAGCAGATCTGTGTAGCCCGTGATTTTTTTCTTGAGCAGCAGAAAGAGGTGTGTCGGCTACGTTTCCTTGATATTGGCTGTGGTATTGGAAATATTTTGCTTCTTGCAGAGATGGTTGGCTTTCAGGTTGTGGGTATTGAAAAGGACACCGCTTCGCTTCCCGTTGCCCAGGAGTTGCTTGGTCGAGAGACTGTACAGAATAGGGATATCTGGGTCTATGATGATATTGCGGCCTTTGATGTGGTGTACTATTTCCGCCCTTTTAGCCAGGGCGATATGCAGCGCAGGTTTGAACGGCGCATTGAACAGGAAATGCAACCCGGAGCGGTTCTCATTGCCAATAGAAAAATGGATGAGAGTATCACCTGCGACTCGAAATTTCACCGTTTGCATGACCATTTTCCGATCTGGCTGAAAAAGAACAGCCCGGTGGTTTGACCGATGGTTGTGCTTGTTTTGTAGCAGGCCATCGTATAGAGAGCATTTGTCGTCTGTGTTCTTGTTTTTTGTGATGAGGGAAAAAGCTTATGAATCATAACGCACCGCTTTATGTGATTATTCTTGCCGCTGGGAAGGGCACCAGGATGAAATCTGATCTTGCCAAGGTTCTTCACGAGGTCTATTTTTCTCCGATGATTCATCACGTGGTTGATACAGTTCTTCCTTTGCAGCCAACACAAATCACTGTGGTTGTTGGCCATCAAAAAGAGAAGGTGATCGCAGCCCTGGCAGACTATGATGTTGATTTTGCGGTGCAAGAAGAACAATGTGGAACCGGACATGCTGTCTTGATTGCAGAAAGCCTCATCCCAGAGGGGTCCGGCACGGTTTTGATACTCTGTGGTGATACCCCCTTGATTCAGAGTAAAACCTTGCAGGATATGGTGGCACAGCATCAGCAAGATGGCTCGGCCATTACCCTGATGACCACCGAACTTGACAATCCCACGAACTATGGCAGGGTTAAGAGTGATGCAAACGGTGATATTAAAGCTATTGTCGAGGAAAAAGATGCCAACATACGAGAAAAAGAGATCGCCGAGATCAACACCGGCATCTACTGCGTGGAACGAGATCTTTTGTTTACAACGCTTAAAGGTGTGGACAACAACAACCAGCAAAATGAAGTTTATCTTACCGATATTATAAATAAAAATTACAAGAAAGGTCGGAAGGTTGCCCGCTATAAGAATGACAATGCCCAGGATATTTTGGGTGTTAATTCACGTTATGAACTTTCTCAGGCCAACGAGATATTGCAAATGCGCAAGAATATCCAGTTGATGTATGAAGGGGTGTCCATGGAAAACCCGGCAAGTATCAGTGTTGCTCCCCAGGTAAGTATTGGCCAAGATAGTTTGCTGGCTCCAGGCTGCCGACTTGTTGGTACGACCACCGTGGGCCGGCATTGTTTTTTAGAACAGGGTGTTCTTCTTCGGAATTGTAATGTTGGCGACAATGTTCGTATCGGTGCCTACAGTGTGCTCTGCGATGAAAAAATTGCCAGCAATACCCAGATTGCACCACATCGTACCTCGCCGCTTGGTTGAGGGCATAGAGACAAACAGCAGATCTTATCCATCCTTAATATCTGGAGTTTTTCGATGAGTGATTTGAAAAAGATGTACAGCACCATTCTTGGAGATCAGTTTCCTGATGAAATGACCATCTCTTTGGGTGAGCAGACCCTGGTGTATAAAAAACGTCTCTGGAATATCCGGCAGCAAGATGGAACGTTCGAGGAAAGAGGGCTTCGTTATGGGGAAAACCCCGACCAACAGGCCGCCCTCTACGAGTTGGTAAATGGCAATCTTGTGTTGGGAGATTGTCAGTATATTGAACCTGGAAACGGCCTGGTGTCGAGTATTGACAGTGCCGATATGCTCCAGGCCGGCAAGCACCCGGGTAAGATCAATCTCACCGATATTGATAACGGACTCAATATCTTAAAGTATCTTGTGGATCGTCCGGCGGCCATTATTCTCAAGCATAATAACCCCTGTGGTGCTGCGTATGCATCCAGTCTTGCCGAGGCCTTTGCCCGTGCCAACCGTGTTGATCGTATTGCCGCCTTTGGTGGTGCGGTGGTGTTGAGCAGGCCATGTGATCGTGATACCGCCTTGCTTTTGGCAGAAAACTATCTAGAAGTGGTCTGTGCCCCGGAATTTGAACAGGGAACCCTGGAGATTTTAAAGCAGAGGAAGAATTTACGTATTATCCGAATGAACAGGATCGATCGTCTTGCGGAATTTGAAAAATTCCGTTTTCTTGATTTCAAGAGTCTCATTGATGGCGGTATTATTGTGCAGCAGTCGGCGGTGAATTCCATCCGTTCTGCT
>PDWI01003293.1_pt1 | contig 22937 bp, 15 predicted proteins | sample 1430891 | NCBI WGS metagenome assembly PDWI01 (sample SAMN01162508, study PRJNA174530) | Oral metagenome, whole genome shotgun sequencing project. | biome: Marine environment; feature: Marine mammal; material: Swab sample of the gingival sulcus; isolation source: swab sample of gingival sulcus... | reverse complement strand
GAAAACCCTGCAGCAGATAGAAAACATTGTAGCGGCTATGCGTGAGCAGAAACAGGGCAGCCAGGAAGTTCTTATTGCTCTTAAAGATATAAACACTGTCACCAGCGAAGTAAAAGACGGTTCGGGAGAAATGCTGGAAGGGGGAAAACTGGTAGCTGTGGAAATGCGCAAGCTTGATGAGCTGACCCGGCTGATTACCGACAGCATGAGTGAAATGGCCGCCGGAGCTTCTCAGATAAATAATGCTGTTCAGGAAGTGAATGGTTTGACTCGGCAGAACCGGCAGAGCATAGAAACTCTTTCCGGGGAGGTGGGAAAGTTTAAGTTATAAATTTCAGGCGTATTTTATTTTTGATTTTCTTCCGGCGGCCTCTGCCGAGGGGGCTGCCGGAGTTCTTTAATTATTCCAGATAAGACGTATGCTGAAAATTCTAATCAGCTAAGCACTCTGCGCTTATATATCTTAACAGCTGAAGCAAGAATAACAATAATCAATAACAGGTACGCAAACCAGTCGCCCCATTTTGTGTATATTGTTTTATTTGTGTTAATGTTCACAGCTCCTGTTACACTGGATGCTTCGTTCACAGGGCTGAGTGATATAATTTTTCCAGCAGGGTTAACCAGTATTGAAGCCCCGTTCGTATTGGCACTTCCCACAGCTACTTTGTTTTCTACAGCTCTGAAAACAGCATCTGTTGCGTGGTAATAAGGGAAGAATCGGTTTTGATTCATGTCATCATCGGCCGGCATTAAAATTAATTCGGCACCGTCTTTTGCTAAATATCTGACAACATCTGTAAAATGAAAGTCGTAGCAGACACCCAGTCCTGCCTTTACTTTTTCAGTCTGAATGGCCCGCGGCTGCTTCGGCGACGGAAAAAAGCCCGCCGAAATTTCGCTGCTGAACAAATGAGTTTTTTCTGCAAAGCCTGCAATTGTTTTATCGGGTGCAATCAGGACAGCCGTATCGTAGAGCTTCTCTTTATCCTGCTTATAGGAATCAACTACCATATACGTGCTGGACTGATGAGCTGTTGTTTTTAATTCTTCTAACATGTCATTATCATTAAAATCCAGAAACTCGTTTTCCGGCCAGACTATGAAGTCTGTAGACGGCAGGATATCTTTACTCAGCAGTAAATTCTCTTTTAAAATTCTTTGAGACAGTTTTTTGTCCTGGATATAATAACCTTCACGGCTTTCCTCTGTAATGGAATTTGCCATATCAGAGACCAGACCGATTCTGAATGTACGGCTTGCGGCTGTATCATTTTGTTTGTTCACAGTGTAATAACCTGATGATAAAACGCCTGCCACAATAAGAAGATTAACAAACAGAAGTTTGGAATTTTTTTTCTTTTCAATGATGTTCTGTATTATTTTTGCAATGGTGCTGTTGGATAAAATCATTATGAAAGTAAGACCTGTAATGCCTGTTATGCTCAGCAGCTGCAGAGATTCAGGAAAGCCCCATTGAGATTTTGGGTAGGGTATAAACCACCATTCTTTTATAAAAGGAATACTCCTCTGTGCAAATTCCAGCAGTGAATAAATAAGCGGCAGAGCGAACACTTGAAATTTCTCAGGCAGGACGGCTTCAAATTTAACACCGTTACGAATTAAACTGGAATGCCATAATGCCACAGCCGCTATTAATACATATCCCCAGATTGAAGAAAAAATATCGGTATACCAGCTGTAGCTGACGGACGTATAAATCAATCCAAAGAATAAAAGTATTAATAGAAAATTCTTCCGGCTCCTGTACATTCTCAGTGCGCTTATGGCCGGAACGAGGGCAGCAAATCCCAAAAATGGAATGTTCAAAAAGGGCGGCATGCTTATTGTCAGTAATATTGACGATAAGGCAAAAAGACCGCTGGAAATTATTTCTGATTTATGAGTTTTCATATGTATCTCTGTTTATTCGTGTTTTTCTGTTAATGCTGCCATGATAATTCTTCCAGATAAGACGCACAAGGCTTCCCGGCGGCCGCGGGCGGCGGCGGGCCCGGGCGGGCCCGGGCGGGTGAAATTTTCATTGACAGCGCATCGGAAGAAGTCATATGCTGAAATGACATGGAATGAGGATGGTGTGTTGATCGTCAAAAACGGCAGATCGACGTTCTCCGGGTACAGACAAAAAATCTTTCCGGAGTTTCGCGCTGGAGCAAGGGCGGCTGATAATTCAGATACCGGCCTCGCAGATACGGTCAATGCTGTTTCTTTTTCCGGAACAGAACTGTTTCTGTTTTTTCCCGCCAGTTACTTAATACGGCAAATTCATGCCATAAAACTTACCCTATGTAATTCAGGAGCGGTGTTATGAGTGACAAAATGCGTTTGATCCCTTTTGAGGGTCTGCTGGACAGAATTATGGACGAATGGCGTCAGAGCCGTTCGGTCTTTGACATTCCCGAAACCGATTTCTACCGTAAAAACGATGAACAGATTTACGAAGTTTTCGGGCGCCGGATTTCTGTTCCGCTGGGACCGGCCGCCGGACCTCAAACGCAGATAGCGCAGAACGTTGTCAGTTCTTATCTGACAGGAAGCCGCTTTATAGAGCTCAAAACTGTACAGATAATGGATGGGCTGGAAATTGATAAGCCCTGTATTGATATGACCGACGAAGGTTTTAATACCGAGTGGTCGACGGAGCTGACTCTGGAACAGGCATGGCAGGAGTATGCCAAGGCCTGGATACTGCTGCATTTTGTCGAGGTGCTTTTTGACCTGGGATATCCCGGTATGGAACGTTCCTTTGGTTTTAATATTTCTGTGGGTTACGATCTGAAGGGAATTCAGAACCCGCGGATGGACCAGTACATTGAGCGCATGAAAGACTCCGGTTCGGAAGGCCGTTTTCAGCAGTGGCTTGGTGAGCTGGACTCTTATATTGCGCGGCCCGGTTTTCTGAAAGGAACCGGACTGGAACACCGTCTGCCGGCACTGCGGAATCTGGCCGCGTCCATACCGTCTCAAATTGCCGCGAATGTTTCGCTTTCCACTATGCACGGCTGTCCGCCGACGGAAATTGAATCGATCTGCCGCTACATGCTGGACAACAAGAAACTGGATACCTATGTAAAACTGAATCCCACGCTGCTGGGCTACGATACTGTGCGTTCCATTCTGGACGATTTAAATTTCCGTACAGTTAAATTGAATCCTGATTCCTTCTCCCACGATCTTCAATGGGAAGATGCCCGGGCCATGCTGGCCGGACTGGAAGTTTTTGCGGCTGAAAAAGGCCGCCGGTTCGGCGTTAAGCTGACCAATACCCTGGCTTCCGTGAATAACAGGGACCAGCTTCCCGGCGAGGAAATGTACATGTCCGGCCGGGCTCTCTATCCTATTACGGCGGCTGTAGCGTCTCTTATTTCAAACGAATTTGAAGGGCGGCTGCCTATTTCCTGGTCGGGGGGCGTTAATATTCATACGGCCCGCGGACTTATGGCAGCCGGTGTCCGCCCGCTGACGCTCTGCAGTGATATGCTCAAGCCCGGCGGTTACCGCCGTCAGAAACAAATTGCCGAATCTCTGGAAAATGCTCCGGGCGCGGAGCTGCCGCGTATTGATGTCAAAGCCATGAATGTGCTGGCCAAAGAGGCCCGGACGGCGCTTTTCTCGCTCAAAGCTTTCCGCGGTACGGATGAGGTAAGTCACAGGGGAGAGCTTCCGCGTCATGACTGCTATGTGGCGCCCTGTGTTTCGGCCTGCGCCATTGAACAGCATATCCCCGAGTACATCCGTCTGGTGGGGGCAGGACGCTATGCCGATGCACTTTCCCTTATTTATGAAAGGAACGCCCTGCCTTCCATTACCGGAACTATCTGCGACCATCAGTGTCAGCTTCACTGCACCCGGTTGGACTACGAAGGACCGGTGAATATAAGGGAAATAAAGCTGATGGCTGTGGAAAAGGGCATGGATGAATGGCGGAAACGCTGGAGCGCGCCGGAAAAACGCCCGGGACCGAAAGTGGCCGTAGTGGGGGCCGGGCCTGCGGGCCTGAGCGCCGCGTTTTTTCTGGCCCGCGCGGGTGTGCCTGTAACGGTTTTTGAACGTCTGCCCGATACCGGAGGTGTGGTGCGTTATGTCGTTCCGCATTTCCGCATTAGCCGTGAGGCTATTGAAAGCGATATAGATGTTATCCGGACCATGGGCGCGGAATTCCGTTTCAATGAAAAGAACATAACTGTTGAGGGTTTAAAGAAGCAGGGATTTGAAAAAATTATTCTGGGAATAGGCACCTGGGACAGTCCCGCGCTGCCGATAGAGGGAGAGAATTCCCATGTAATGTCTGCGGTGCAGTTCCTCTATAACTTTAATATGGGGAATCCTCCGGAGAATATGGGTAATGTGGTAATGACGGTTGGAGCCGGCGATACCGCCATGGACGCGGCCCGCTCGGCCCTGCGTGTAGAAGGTGTTGAGGAAAGCTGGATAGTGTACCGCCGGGCTTTTGATCAAATGCCTTCCAGCCTTGAGGAGTACGAAGATGCCCTGGCTGACGGGGTGAAGTTCGCGTTTCTGCGCAATCCTGAACGTTTTGAGAGCGACGGCACTCTGACGCTTCAGGTAATGACTCTGGGCGAGAAAGACTCCAGCGGCCGCCGGCGCCCTGTGGATACCGGAGAGAGGGAATCCAGAAAAGTTGGTACTCTGCTCTACGCCATTGGAGACCGTCCGGAAAAAGATAACTACGCGGCGCTGGGACTGGACGCGGATGAAAAAGGACGGGTTGTTACCGACTCCCGTCAGCGGACAGAACAGGATGGAGTATTTCTGGCTGGAGACGGACGGACCGGGCCAAGTACCATTGTTAAATGCATTGCCGACGGCCGGCGGGCCGCTGACGCGGTTATGGCGGAAATTGATCCCCAATGGGAATATGAAGACACTGTTCCTCAGTGGTCTTCCGGCATGCGCAAAGGGGATATCCGGAATAAAAAAAGCCGGATTACCATGGCTCTGCCCCGGCCCTTCGACAGGGAGCAGCCGGAACCCTTTGCCGACGCGGAAAAGAAACGCTGTCTGGAATGCAACTATGTGTGTGATAAATGCGCGGATGTGTGTCCTAACCGTGCCAACATTGCCTTTCCGGTGGATACAGAGCAGGAACGGCTGTTTGAGGATCCCGCGCAGATTGTGCATCTGGACGCGTACTGTAATGAGTGCGGCAACTGCGGTCATTTCTGCCCATGGACAAGCGGTGTTCCCTACAGGGATAAACCAACTGTGTTCAGCACACTTGAAGATATGGAAAACAGTACAAATTCTGGCTGGTTCCTGGACGGGGAAAGGGTTGCCTGGCGTTTGGGCGATGCCCGCGGCAATTTATCCGTAAAGAACGGCCTTGTAGTGAATGTTCCGCCTCTGGAAGGCGCGGAGAGGTTCTTCCGGCTTTTTGAGCTGGTTTACCGCGACCGTCCTTCCCTGTTCGGGGCAGTTGAAGCTCAATTATCCGGGGAGGTAGCCTGATGATTGTTATTAAAGGTGCAGCGGCAGTGGAATTCGATCCGCCCAGAGTGCGGGAAAACTGTAATGTTGTTATAGACGGAAACAAAATTAAGGCTGTGGGTCAAGGCGCGGGAGAAGATATTCCCGGGGCCGATGTTATTGACGGCAAAGGCCGGATTGTTTTTCCGGGAATTGTCTGTTCGCATCACCATGTTTATTCAGCCTTAAGCCGGGGTGTTACGGCTCCCATTGGACCCACTCCCGATTTCATGTCCATTCTGAAAAATCTCTGGTGGCGCCTGGACAGGGCTCTGGATGAAGACTCCCTGCATTTGAGTATTCTGACTGCCGCGCTGGATGCCATCCGCTGCGGTACCACTTCTATTATTGATCATCACGCGTCGCCGAATTTTATTGAAGGATCTCTGGATGTTATTAAGCAGGGACTGGAACTGACCGGTCTTCGGGGCGCTACCTGTTATGAGGTAACCGACCGCCACGGGCGGGATGCCATGATTGCCGGGGTGGAAGAAAACCGGCGTTTTGCGCTGGAAGCGGAGCAGGAGGCCGCCGCGGGAGGCCGGCATCTTGTTGAAGCCCATATCGGCGGACACGCGCCCTGTACTCTGGATGAGGAAGCTCTGGAAATGATGAGCTCTGTTATCCGGGAAACCGGACGGGGGCTGCATCTTCACGCGGCGGAAGACCGCTACGATGTTTCTTTTTCCCACGCTGTTTACGGAGAGGACATTGTAAAGCGGCTGGACCGTCATGGTTTACTTAATGACAAAACACTGCTGGTACACGGAGTGTTCCTGTCCGAAGAAGAAGTGGATATTCTGAATGAGCGGGATTCCTTTTTGACACATAACGCGCGTTCCAACATGAACAACGGTGTCGGTTATAATGGCCTGCTGCCGCGGCTGAAAAATCTGGCCTTTGGAACTGACGGTATTGGAGCCGACATGTACAGTGAGGTTCAGGCCGGATATTTTAAGCATAAGGACGAGCAGGGGCTCTGGTGGCCGGGCGATTTTCTAAAAGCCCTTCAGGCGGGCAACCGTATTCTGGAACGGAGCTTCGGTAAGCCCTTTGGACGGCTGGAAGAAGGTTATACTGCTGATGTTGTTGTAGCCCGCTACGCGCCGCCCACACCTCTGGTGCCCGAAAATATAGCCGGTCATTTTATTTTTGGAATGAACGCGGGAATTACTGAAACGGTGATTGTGGATGGACGTGTTGTCTACAGGAACGGCCAGTTTCCGGATGAAATAGATGAAGAGGCCATTGCGGCCGGAGCCCGGGAGGAAGCTGCCAAAATATGGAAGCGGATGGAGAGTCTGGCCCCGTAAATCATTTGAATTAAATTAAGAAAACAGGCTTGAAGGTTTTTGTGCCCGACGGCCTAGAAATACAGGAGAAGAAAAATGAATAGTGTCGCTATGGACATTAAGAAGCGCGCGGAAGATTACCGCGATCAGACGGCCAGGATCCTTTCGGATATGGTGAAGATTAAGTCGTACAGCAGCAAAGAGGAAAATGTCTGCCGTCATATTGCCGCCTTGTGCGAAAAGATGGGTTTTGATGAGGTAAAGATCGATCCTCTGGGAAGTGTACTGGCCCGGGTGGGCAGCGGTAAAAAAATACTGGCCATAGACGGCCATGTGGACACCGTGGAAACCGGAGACTTGAGCCAGTGGGAAAGAGACCCTTTCAGCGGAGATATTGAGAACGGTCTGGTGTACGGGCGCGGTTCTTCCGACCAGAAAGGCGGCGCGGCGGCCATGGTTACCGCGGGCAAGATCCTCAAAGATCTGAACTACAGCGGTGACTGGACCATATGGTTTTCGTTTACTGTTATGGAAGAAGACTGTGACGGTATGTGCTGGAAGTATCTGATTGAAGAGTACGGTCTTAAACCGGATTTAATTGTTTCCACCGAGCCGACCAGCTGCCGGCTGTACCGCGGCCACCGGGGACGCATGGAAATGGAAGTGAAACTGAAAGGTGTTTCCGCCCACGGTTCGGCTCCCGAGCGGGGAGATTCGGCCGCTTACAAGGCCGCCCGCGCCGCGCTGGCAATGGAAGAGCTGAACGCCGATCTCCAGCCGGACGATGAAAAATTTCTTGGAAAAGGAACTGTTGTTGTCAGTCAGATAAACGTGAAAGGGCCCAGTCAGTGTGCAGTACCCGACGAAGCCCGTCTCTATCTGGACCGCCGGCTTACCTGGGGGGAAGATGCCGAACTGGCCATTGGACAGGTAAAGGAAAGAATAGGCAAGGCGCTGGGTGTTCCGGCTTCCGAAGTGGACTGCACCATGCCCGACTACGCCAAGACAGGCTGGAAGGGAACAGAGTATTCCCAGGAACTTTACTTTCCCACCTGGAAAACAGATGAAGACCATCCGCTGGTGAAAGCCGGTGTGGCAGCCTATGAGAATTTGTACGGCAAGAAACCGGTTGTGGATAAATGGACGTTCAGTACCAACCTGGTTTCCGTGTCGGGACGGCACGGTATTCCCGGAATTGGTTTCGGACCGGGCGATGAAGATCAGGCTCACGCGCCGAATGAGATAAACCGTGTAGAAGATCTTGTTATTTGTTCAGCCTTTTACGCGTCTCTGGTCTATGCTCTGGAAGATGCAGGAGTATAATAAAAAGGTGCCGGCCGCCGGCCGGCACTGAGCAGAAGAGGTGTGCAATGAAATCGGTATATGTGTGTTCGGAATGCGGAAAAGAATATCCTGTGGAGCCGGATCGTTATCTGTGCAGTGAGTGTTCTGCGGCCCAGAAGGAAGATGAACCTCTGCGGGGTATTCTGGAAGTCCGCCTGGAAGGAAAACTCCCCGATGACTGGGAAGCCGTTCGGCAGGGCCAGGCCCGCCGTCTGTTAGACGGTTCTCTGGAAGCGGATGTACGGAGTGTTTTGCCTGTTGATAAAAAGTTCTTCCCTCCCATACCGGTAGGCGGCACACCGCTCTGGCAGCCGGAGCCCCGTCCCAATAATGCTCAGGGGCCGCGGCTGTTTCTGAAAGATGATACAGCCAATCCTACCAGCTCCCTGAAAGACCGGGCCAGCTATCTTGTGGCGGCCTTCGCCAGGCAGCACGGTTTGAAGGACATAGTGGTGGCTTCAACAGGAAACGCCGGAAGTTCAATGGCCGGTGTTGCCGCCGCCGCCGGGCTGAATGTACGGCTGTATCTGCCGGCCGCGGCGCCGCCGGCAAAAATTGTTCAGGCCATGCAGTACGGCGCTCATGTCATTAAGGTGGACGGCACCTATGACGACGCCTTTGATGCCTCTCTGGCCTACGTAACAGAGCATGGCGGTCTTTCCCGGAATACGGCCCATAACCCCTTAACTGTTGAGGGAAAGAAAACGGCCGCGCTGGAAATATTTCTTCAGCTGGGGGGATGCCTCCCGGATTCCGTTTTTGTTCCCACCGGCGACGGTGTTATTCTGGCCGGAATATACAAAGGCTTTGAAGATTTAATTTCCTGGGGGCTGACCAAAACCATGCCGAAGGTTTTCTGTGTGCAGTCAGAGGGCAGCTGCTCGCTTACGCGTGCTCTGGAATCCGGTGCTTTCGGAGCACGGGTGCCGTCCACTACTCTGGCTGATTCCATTTCAGTGGATGTTCCCCGGGGCGGTTATATTGCCCTGCAGCGCATGAAGCGTCACGGAGGGGAATCCATTCTGGTGTCGGATAATGAAATTCTGAAGGGACAGCTGTATGCCTCACGGCTGGGGCTGTTCTGTGAACCCGCCGCCGCCGCCGCGGTTGCCGGCTTTCTGAAAGTAAAAGACACCCTGCCTGCAGGTTCCAAAGCGGTGGTTATGGCTACCGGAAACGGATTGAAGGATATTGCTTCGGCCATGAAGGGAGTGGAAGCGTGAGACGCTGTGACGGTCTGGCCAAGGCCACAGGAGAAGCTCTTTACACAGCGGACTTGAAGTTCGGCGGTAAAGCTTTAGGGGGTGTGAGTGCTCACGGGGCTGTGCCTCTGGATGTTTCGGCCGGTTTGGGCGCGGATGTGCTGACCGGGCGCTTTTACCGCTCTCCCCATTCCCGGGGCCGTATCCTTTCGCTTACTTTTCCTAAAGTACCGGAAGGTTATTACATTGTTTCAGCCAAAGATATTCCCGAGGGCGGCCGGAATGAAATTCCTCTGGCGGTTTCCCGCGACCTGCCCTGCTTTGCCTCTGCTGAAGTGCGGTATACCGGGCAGATAACAGCCGTGGTCTGCGGGCCGGATCCTGCGGTTGTGGACCGGCTGGTGAACAGTATTGAAATGGAAGTTGAGCCTTTACCGCTCAGTATTAATTTAGACGATTCTCTGGCCCTTAAGGGCGGAGCCATTCATGGCGAAGATAATGTTTTCTGCCGGGTGGATCTGGACAGGGGCAATGTGGAAGAGGCGTTTTCCAAAGCGCATTCGGTTGTTGACGGCGTCTATGAAACCGGTTTCCAGGAGCAGTTCTACATGGAAGGCCAGGCACTTATTGCCTGGAGATTTGATGATGAAAAGGGCCGGCGGATCGGTGTGCGGGGGTCTATTCAATGCCCCTACTATGTGAGCCATTCGGTGAGTCATGTTCTGGGACTGCCCTCTGAATCTGTGCGGATTATACAGGATACTGTGGGGGGCGCTTTCGGGGGCAAGGAAGACTATCCGGAAATAATGGGCGCGCCGCTGGCTGTGGCCGCCTGGGTAAGCGGTCATCCGGTCCGCATGATTATGGACCGGGTGGAGGATCTGGCTTTTACAAGCAAGCGGCATCCTTCCAGGTGCAGCTACCGTACGGCTCTGGATAAGGACGGCAGCATTCTGGGCATGGATGTTCAGGTGGACATAGACGGCGGCGCCTATGAAACCTATTCCAAGATTGTGCTGATGCGGGGCGTTTTTCACGCGCTGGGTGTTTATGACATTCCTTCTTTCCGAATTCGGGGGCGCGGACTGGCAACCAACACGGTTCCTTCCGGGGCGTTCCGCGGTTTTGGCGCGCCTCAGTCTTTGTTCGGTATTGAAATGCACATGGAAAAACTGGCCCGGTACGCGGGCGAAGAGAGCCTGGCCTACAGAAAACGGCACTTCCTGAAAACCGGCAGCAAAACCGTTACCGGCGGTTCCTTCAGGGATGACATTATTCTGGATAAACTGACAGCAAAAGCAGAGGAACTGTCAGACTATTCACGGAAAAGAGCTTTATACGGCCCGGATGGAAAAGACCGGAAAGACGCAGCCGGCCGGCTGCGCGGTATCGGCATATCCTATATTCTGCACGGTTCCGGGTTTACCGGTGACGGTGAGCAGAAAATTATCCGCGGTGAGGTGGCTCTGGAAAAACACCCTGACAACAGAGTGGAAATTCTGTGTGCCACGGTGGATATAGGGCAGGGCCCGCAGACAACTTTCCGTAAAGTTGTGGCGCAGGTTCTGAATATTGATGCGGAAGATGTTATTTTTAACTATCCGGATACCGACAGGGTGCCGGATTCCGGTCCCACTGTTGCCAGCCGCAGCATGATGATTGTCGGTTATCTTGTTCAGAAAGCCGCCGAAGATCTGAAAGCGCTCTGGAAGGACGGAGAGTTCCAGAGAGTGGAGCGGAAGTACGAAATGCCGCCGGGAAGAAGCTGGGATCAGGAAAAATTCCAGGGCGATTCCTACGCCACTTACGGCTGGGGTGTCAATGTCTGTGAAGTGGCTGTTGACCCTGTTACCTGGGAAACGGAAGTTACCGGTGCCTGGGGTGTGTACGATGTGGGCAAGGCCGTGGATGAGCAGGTTGTTGCCGGCCAGATTCAGGGAGGCATGAGTCAGGCTCTGGGCTATGGCGCCATGGAAAAACTGGAAGTGGATAAACAGGGCCGTTTCCGGCAGACTGCCATGGCCGATTACATGGTTCCCACTTCCCTGGACTTTCCCCGTACCGGCGCGGCCACTGTGGATAATCCCTACACTTACGGTGCCTTCGGCGCGAAAGGTATGGGGGAAATGGTGCACGACGGAGGTCACGCGGCCTTTGCCGCGGCTGTTGAACAGGCTGTGGGACAGCCCTGCACCTCCATTCCTCTTGTTCCCGAACGGCTCATGGACATAATGGAAAATAAAGGGAGAGCGGACGGATGAGTGAAACAGTTATTTTCCGGGTTAACGGGGAAGAACGCACAGTAACGCTGGAGAACGGTATGCGCCGTCTGCTGGATGTACTCCGTAACGATTTGGGCCTGACCGCCGCCAAGGAAGGCTGCGGAGAGGGGGAGTGCGGAGCCTGTTCGGTTATTCTGAACGGTTCTCTGGTGAACAGCTGTCTGGTTCCGGCAGCCCAGGTTCAGGGCGCCGAAGTGCTTACGCTGGAAGGGCTGGCCGCTACAGATGCCGGCCGTCTTCTGGCTGAATGTTTTACAGACTGTCACGGCGCGCAGTGCGGTTTCTGTACACCGGGAATGATAATGGCATCCTATGCCCTGCTGAAAAGCAACCCGAATCCGGATGAACCGGCCGTCAGGGAAGCTCTGGCGGGGAATATATGCCGGTGTACCGGATATGATATGATTATAGACTCGGTGCTTATGGCGGCCGAGAAGGGAGCCGGCCTGTGGTAGATGCGGCAGTTAAAACATATTTGCCTGACTCTCTGGCGGAGGCTCTGGATATCCGCTCCCGCGTGAACGCGCTGCCGCTGGCCGGAGGAACCGATTTAATGGTGCGCTACCGGGCTAAAAACGGACTGGAGCCTTCGCTTCCCGGACCGGTAATGTTTGTGAATCATTTACCGGAGCTGCGGAAAATTGAAATCAGTGACAGCACCCTTGTTCTGGGGGCTTCGCTGCCCATGGCTCTTCTGGCCGGTGACCCGGGGGAACATAAGGCCTGGATTCTCAAAGCCGGCGGACAGGGGCACAAAGCGGCCGAGGCCCTTGCGGCCATTCCGGAGGTTCTCAGGGATGCTGCCTCTGCTCTGGGCGCGCCGGCGCTGCGGCAGCGGGCTGTTCTGGCAGGCAATGTTGCCAACGCGTCTCCGGCCGGCGATACTGTAGCGGCCCTGTACGCGCTGGAGACGGAAGTTGTTCTGGAATCTGTTTCCGGAAAACGCCGCCTGCCCGTCAGCCGGTTTATTACCGGCCCGGGTAAAACGGTTTTGAAGCCGGATGAACTGATTACGGCCTTCCATATTCCTGTGGAACCGTCCCGCTGGTGTTACTGGCGGAAAGTGGGAACCCGCAGGGCCAATGCCCTGACCAAAGTGTCTCTGGCATCCTGCGCGCTTGTAAAGAAGGGCCGTGTTGAGTCTTTTACTCTGGCATACGGAGCTGTCGGTCCGACAGTTGTTCTTGTTCCGGCGGCTCAGGCCATGGTGGAAGGCTGCGGTGCCGGAAGAGGTATTGATATTCCGGCCGTGGTGGAAGAGGTCCGCCGGACATTGAATCCTATTGACGACCAGCGCTCCACCGCAAAATACAGAAAACAGGTGGCTTTGAATCTGACAACTCAGGCTTTAGAGTCGCTTAAAGAATACATGCAGAGAAAACAAGGAGACACCGCATGATAGATTTAACTCAAAACGAGTCCCAGATTGATAAAAACGCAAAGCTCTGTGCCCGGCAGAACATTATTCTGCCGACATACGCGCAAATGACCGACCCCTCGCTTGTTCCCGATTCCATTGTGGAAGAACTCAAGAGCATAGGACGCGACGAAGTGCATTCCCGCAATCTCTTCCGGGTAACCTGGCAGAACGAGCCGGTGGAATCCGGCGGAGGATTCGGCGATCTCAACTTTCTGGAAATTCCTTCGGAAATCAGCGGTGTAAAGGCCCGCATTATCGGACTGGTTGGCAAGTACTTCCCCACAGGCGCGCATAAGGTGGGCGCCGCGTACAGCTGTCTGGCTCCAACCCTTGTTACCGGCCAGTTTAATCCGGAAACCAACATGGCCGTGTGGCCGTCAACCGGTAATTACTGCCGGGGCGGGGCCTATATTTCCCGGCTTCTGGCCTGTAAGTCTGTGGCCATTCTGCCGGAAGAAATGTCCCAGGAACGCTTTAACTGGCTGAAAAACATGGCCGATGAAACCATTGCCACTCCGGGTTCGGAAAGCAATGTGAAGGAAATTTTTGACAAGTGTCATGAAATTGAAGCTGAACGGGGCGCCAATGTTTTTATTTTTAACCAGTTTGATCAGATGCCCAACACGCTGTGGCATTACACAGTAACAGGTACGGCCTTTGAAAAGCTTTTCCGGAAAATTGCCTCTCCCCGCAGCCGTCTGGCCGGTGTAACGCTTTCTTCCGGCTCGGGCGGAACGCTGGGAAGCGGTTCTTATCTTAAAAAAGTTTTTCCGCAGCTTAAGCTGGCTGTGAGTGAAGCCCTGCAGTGTCCCACTCTGCTGGAGAACGGATTCGGCGGTCACCGCATTGAAGGCATCGGCGATAAACATGTTCCCTGGGTACACAACGTCAGGGATACGGACATGGTGGCCGCGGTTGACGATGAACATACCATGCGCCTTCTGCGGCTGTTTAACGAAGATGCCGGTAAGGAGTATCTGGTTTCGAAGGGTGTGGATGCCGAAGCGGCCGGCAGGCTGAATCTGATGGGGATCAGCAGTATCTGCAATATGATTACAGCCATAAAAATGGCCAAGTACTACGAGTTTACCGAAGACGATATTATCTTTACGGTTTTTACTGATTCGGAGGCCATGTACACTTCCCGGCTGGGCGAGCTGACGGCTGAGAGAGGCGCCTATAAACGGGAAAACGCCGTTGCCGACTACGAAATGCTGATGCAGCTGGGAATTGATAATATGCTGGAGCTTTCTTATCCGGACCGCCGGCGGGTGCATCAGCTGAAGTATTACACCTGGGTGGAACAGCAGGGTAAAACCTATGAAGAAATTAATGCCCAGTGGTATGACCGCGACTACTGGGAACAGATCTTCAGTGCTGCCGGTGAAATTGATAAAATGATTATTGATTTTAACAAAAGGGTGGAAGCTTATCGGTAAGTTTTCTGCTTTAGGCTGTCCGGAGGGGAATTTTCGGGAGAGTAACCATGATTCATATTAAGAATGCTTATGCTGTTCTGACCAGCGCGGAAGAAAATGTCCGGTATAACTGCGATGTTCTGACAGACGGAAATATCATTCAGAAAGTTGGCCCGGATATAGTTCCGCCTTCCTCGCCGGATGTGCAGACCATAGATGCCTCGGGGCTGGTTGTTGTTCCGGGGCTGGTGAACACACACCACCATTTTTACCAGACTTTTACCCGGAATCTGCCGGGAGCTCAGAACGCCGAGCTGTTTGACTGGCTGGTGTATCTTTACAACATCTGGAAGCATATGGACGCCGATACAGTGTGGTGGTCTACGGCTCTGGCTTCAGCCGAACTTTTGAAAACCGGCTGCACAACTTCATCCGATCATCATTATCTGTATCCCCAGGGCATTGGGGCGGATATTATGGCGCTTCAGTTTGACGCGGCCGCCCGGCTTGGAATTCGTTTCAGCCCCACCAGAGGTTCCATGAGCCGTTCAAAGAAAGACGGCGGGCTGCCTCCTGATTCCACGGTACAGGATGAACAGACCATTCTGGCCGACTGCGAGCGGGTTATTAAGGAATTTCATGATCCGGCCCCCCATGCCATGCGTAAAGTGGCTCTGGCGCCCTGCAGTCCTTTTTCGGTATCCGAAGAACTCATGAAAGATACAGCGGCTTTGGCGCGGCAGTACGGAGTGCGTCTTCATACTCATCTGACAGAAACCCGGGATGAGGAAGACTACTGTCTGGAAATGTACAAACGCCGGCCGCTGAAGCTGATGGAAGACTGCAATTACATTGGTGAAGATGTGTGGTTTGCCCACGGAATTTTCTTCAACGATGAAGAGCTGGACCTTCTTGCTTCCACCGGCACCCATATTGCCCACTGTCCCAGTTCCAATATGCGGCTGGGTTCGGGAATATGCCGCGTGCGTGAAATGCTTGACCGCGGTGTGAATGTGGCCATGGCGGTAGACGGTTCCGCTTCCAACGATACTTCGGATATGCTGGGAGAGTCCCGGCAGGCTCTTCTGCTGCAGAGGGTAACAAAGGGGGCATCCGCCCTTAGCGCCGCAGAGGTGTGGAAAATGAGTACTGAAAACGGCGCCCGCCTTCTGGGGTTTGAAAACACTGGCCGTATTGAACCCGGCTGGGCTGCCGATCTGGCTTTGTACGATGTAACAACCATTCCTTATGTGGGCGCCTTGAGCGATCCGGCTGCGGCTCTTTTGTTTTCGGGGTATAATCATCAGACAGCCTATACCATAGTGAATGGAGAAATTGCTGTGGCAAAAGGCTTGCTCCAGGGAATTCCGGAGGATGAGCTGGTTAGAAAGGCCGGCGAGGCTGTGACAGCTTTGTACAGGAGGGCAGGAATATGATTGAACGTTATTACAGGCCGACGGATTTGGATGAAGCCCTGAAATACCGTATGCAGAATCCTAAAGCTGCCTGGCTGGCCGGGGGAACGCAGTTAAACATGGCCCTTTGTAAAAGCTTGTCTTCAAAAGTATTTATAGATCTGCGCGAGGTTGTCCCTTCGGGGATTGAGCTGCAGCAGAACGGACTTTTTATTGGGGCCAATACTACTCTTCAGGATATAGCCGACAGCACAGAGGTGCCCGGCGCGCTGGCAGAAGCTGCAGGTTTTATTCCTACCCGCAGTGTGCGCAACCAGGCTACCATAGGCGGAAACATCGGTGCCGCGCGGCCGGCTTCTTGCATTATTCCCGTATTGCTGGCTCTGGACGCGGTTCTTTTGACAGTGAAGGAAGGTGAAATACCCCTGAAGAATTTTCTGGAAAAAGATGCCGACTCCCGGGCTGCACAGCTTATTCTTCAAATCCGCCTGCCGGTTAATCCTCCCGTATGCGTTGCCGTTAAGGAATCGCGTTCCCATTTGGCTGCACCTGTGGTCAGCGCGGCTGTGTCCCTGAAGGGCGGAGGCTCAGGCATTTCCGGGGCATGTGTTATTCTGGGCTGTGTGGCATTGTCAGCTGTCCGTCTGGAATCTGTTGAGAAGGCTCTTGTTGAGGGCCGTCTGACGGAAAGGGATGAACTGGAAGAGGCCATAAAGAACTCTATTGAGCCGCATTCCGACTTACTGGGATCATCAGCCTATAAAAAATACATCAACGCAGTGGTGGTGGCTGACGCGGTTCTCCGCTGCCGGGAGGCTCTGAAATGATCATTACATTTAACCTTGACGGAAAAGATTGTTTTGTCGGTGCCAATCCCTGGGACAGCGCCCTGACGGTACTTAAACGAATGGGTGTGAATTCTGTACGCAACTCCGACGACTGTCACGGTTTTGCCGGTTCCGATACCATACTCCTGGACGGTAAAATTGTCGGCGCGAATTTGCTTCTGGCAGCTCAGCTGGAAGGCCGTGAAGTCCGGACGGTAAGATCCCTGCGTCAGGGGCGGGCGCTTTCAGCAGTTCAGCAGGCCCTTATTGATGCCGGATGCGTTCAGTCAGGGTATAACGCTCCGGCGGCCGCCCTGATGATAACAGATTTACTTAAGCGCATTCCCCGGCCTTCCAGAGACGATGTTAAAGACGCCCTTTCCGGACTGTTTAACCGGGCAACCGGATATGAACAGTTTTTTGAAGCTGTTAAGCTGGCTTCTGCCAGAATAAACGGCGAAGAGTCTTCCGGTAAGGCAGGCAGGGAGTTTGGCGGCGCCAGCCGCTATGTCGGTAAAAATTATCCCAAAGTGGACGCAGAAGCCCTGGTTGCCGGGGAAAAATCATTTGTGGAAGACCGGGTGGAAAACGGCTCCTGTTTTATGAAGGTGCTCGGCAGTCCTTATGCTCATGCACTTATAAAGAGTATAGATACTTCGGAGGCGGAGAATCACAGCGAGGTTGTGGCCGTATTTACCTATAAGAACGTGCCTCACAGACCTTACAGTCAGGCGGGGCAGGGCTTCCCTGAGCCTTCACCGTATGACAGGGTGCTTCTGGACCGGAAGCTGCGGCATCACGGCGACCGGGTGGCGGCCGTGGTAGCGGAAACCGAAAAGGCTGCTGAAGAAGCCTTAAAGCTTATTAAAGTGGAATATGAAATTCTGCCTCATGTTATGACGCTGGATGAAGCCCGGGCCCCGGACGCTCCGCTGATTCACGGCGGACCTGTTGAATACAGGGCCGGTGCGCCCGAAGATTTGGATGCGCTGAATGCTCAGGCCGATCCGGAAGAAACACCGGTTGTTTATCAGTTTCCCATTGGCGGCAATCCCCGGAAAAATATTTCTTCCTATGTGGAAGGAGGCATCGGCGATGTGGAAAAAGGCTTTGCCGAGGCTGATGTTGTTCTGGAACGCACCTATGAAACCACTCAGATTCAATGTACCCCTCTGGAAAAACATACCAGCTATGCCAGACCCTGGGGGAACAAAATTATTATTCACGCTTCTACACAGGTTCCTTATCATCTGCGCCGTATTGTCGCCGGCCAGCTGGGAATACCGGAAAACAACATCCGGGTTATTAAGGAGCGTGTCGGCGGAGGCTACGGTTCCAAACAGGATGTTCTGCTTGATGAACTGACCGCATGGGCCGCCTGGCAAACCGCCCGGCCGGTGTTTTATCAGTATTCCCGGAAAGAGGAGTTTATTTCCTGCAGCACACGCAAGCCCATGCGGATTAAAGTGAAACTGGGTGCCGGAAAAGACGGAACTTTCACGGCCATGAGGATGGATGTGGAATCCAATCAGGGTGCCTACGGAGCTCATACTCTGACAGTACCCATGAACGGGGTTTCCAAGAGCCTTCCCCTGTTCCTGTGTCCCAATGCCTTTTTTACGGTAACGTCTTTTTATTCCAACATTCCCCCCACCGGAGCTTATCAGGGTTACGGAGCGCCTAAAGTTAACTATGCCCTGCAGATGGCGGTAAAGGAGCTGGCAGTTGAACTGGGCATGGATCATGTCGAGCTGGTTGAAAAGAACCGTGTCCGTGAAGGTGCTATGCTGGAAATTCTGAAATGTCTGGGGGAAGGGCGGGAAGGCAAGGCCGCGCCTGTAGACAGCTGCGGTCTGGACGCGGCTTTGAGCCGGGGACTTGAGCTTATTGAATGGGGCAAAAAAGAAGACTCGGACAACCCGGATATTAAAATTGGAAAGGGCATGTGTATTCTGCAGCAGGGTTCCGGCCTTCCGGGACTGGACCAGGCCAACTGCATAGTGAAAATGCTGGGTGACGGAAGTTTTGTTGTACAGTCCGGCGGAGCCGATCTGGGAACAGGGCTGGACACTGTGGCCGCGAAAATGACGGCTGAAATACTGTGCGCGGATATTTCCCGGGTAACGGTGCAGTCCGGAGATACGGATCTGGCGCCTTTTGATACAGGTGCTTACGCTTCCAGCGGAACATATTTCTCCGGCGGCGCGGCCCGTAACGCGGCGGAAAAACTCCGCGAAAAAATTCTTGCGGAGTCCGCCCGGATAATGAACTGCAGCCCGGAAGGCCTGTCCCTGGAATTTCCCGGGAAAGTGGTTGGGGGACCAAAGGAGATGACGTATTCCGAACTGGCCTGGCACACGCAGGGCGGTGAGGGCAGCGGTCAGCTTATTGCGTCGGCCAGTTTTACGGCGGACAAGTTCTCGTTCCCCTATGGCGCGCATTTTGCCCAGGTTGCGGTGAATGTCCGGACAGGCAAGGTGAAAATTCAGAAGTACTACGCTCTTCAGGATTGCGGCACACCCATTAACCCGGAACTGGCCCGCGGGCAGGTGTTCGGCGGAGTGCTGAAATCTATTGGCCATGCCATGTATGAAGAAATGATTTTTGATAATGAGGGCCTCTGCCTGACCACCGACCTGCGCAGTTACGGTGTACCGATGATTGGCGATATTCCAGACGATTTCCGGGTGGAGCTGGTGGAAACAGATGATCCTTACGGTCCTTTCGGGGCCAAATCCATAGCTGAAATTTCGGTCAACGGCGCGGCGCCTGTTCTGGCAAACGCAATTCATGACGCCTGCGGCATCTGGCTGCGTAAATGGCCTTTCAGTCCCGAGAATGTGCTGAGGGCTCTGGGGAAAATTGAATAATCACTTATAATTAGAAAATATAATAAAGGAAGAAAAATGAACGAAATTAACAAAATGATTCAGCAGCTTGAGAATCTGGATACCAGGACAATGTTCCGCAACGATTTTCTGTTAACCTGGGAAAAGACCGGCGATGAAATTGCGGCTACGTTTAAAGTAGCGCAGATCCTTCGGGCTTTGCGGGAAAAGAATATTTCGCCGAAACTTTTTGATTCAGGGCTGGCTATCAGTCTGTTCCGGGATAATTCCACCCGGACCCGCTTCAGTTTTGCCAGCGCGGCTAATATGCTGGGGCTTGAAGTTCAGGATCTGGAGGAAAGTAAAAGCCAGATAGCTCATGGCGAAACCGTCAGGGAAACAGCTAATATGATTTCATTTATGGCTGATGTTATAGGTATCCGCGATGACATGTACATTGGCAAGGGTAATACCTATATGCGGCAGGTTGCCGCCGCCGTTCAGGAGGGGTACGAGGACGGTGTTCTTGAACAGCGTCCCACGCTGGTAAACCTTCAGTGCGATATTGATCATCCCACACAGGCCATGGCTGATACCCTGCATTTGATAGAGCATTTCGGCGGTGTAGAGAATTTGAAAGGGAAGAAAGTGGCCATGACCTGGGCCTATTCACCGTCTTACGGAAAGCCGCTGTCCGTGCCGCAGGGGGTTATTGGTTTGATGTCCCGTTTCGGCATGCATGTTACTCTGGCTCATCCTGAAGGCTATGAAATTATGGGAGATGTAGAGCAGGTGGCGGCCAAAAACGCGTCGGCTTCCGGCGGGTCTTTCCGCAAGACCAACTCCATTTTTGAAGCCTTTGAAGATGCTGACGTTGTCTATCCCAAATCCTGGGCGCCGTTTGCTGCCATGGAAAAACGTACCGACCTGTATTCTCAGGGTGACACTGAGGGTATTAAGGCTCTGGAGGGCGAACTGCTGGCTCAGAATGCCCTTCATAAAAACTGGGAATGCACGGAAGCTTTAATGAAAAAAACAGCCGGCGGCAAAGGTCTTTACCTGCACTGTCTGCCGGCAGATATTTCCGGTGTGAGCTGTCCTGAAGGTGAAGTTGCGGCCAGCGTATTTGACCGTTACCGGGTACCCTTGTACAAGCAGGCCAGTTTTAAGCCGTATATTATTGCGGCCATGATGTTCACTTCCCAGTTCGCCGATCCGGCGGGTAAACTGAAAGAACTTCTTGCAGCGGGAGTGAAACGGGTGCGCTAAGTGGGCCGCGCTGGCAGAGCAGCGCTGAGGGGGCAGCACTGACAGATCAGCACGACGGGGCCGCATTGATAGATCAGCACGACGGGGCCGCCGCATTGAGGGACCGCACTTGACGGGGCCGCACTGGCAGGTCAGCACTGGCGGAGAGGCCGCGCTGGCAGGTCAGCACGACGGGGCCGCCGCATTGGTGGGGCAGCACCGAAAGGGCCGCACTGGCAGGTCAGCACTGGCGGGGCCGCCGCATTGGTGGGGCAGCACTGAAAGGGGAGCACTGACAGATCAGCGCTGACATGGCCGCACTGACGGAGAGGCCGCACGACGGGGCCGCACCGATAGATCAGCCGGCTTCCAGATTTTCCAGCAGAAATAAAATTTCGGAGCTGTTTTTGCAGCTTTGAATTATTTCTCTGGAAATTTTTCTGGAAATGTTTAGGTCGGAGAAACGCAAAAAATCCGGAAGTGTGGAATTGACAAACACTTCTGTGTTTTCCCATACATCCGGAGAAATGGGCATTTCCTTTAATCCCTTCGGTGTTAACACCTGTGCTGAAGGCAGGAAAAAGGCCCGGCCGCCGTATTCCATGCCGGCCCAGAGTGTCATTTCCGCGTAACTGTTTTCCTGTTTTACGGCGTTGAGTGCTTTATGCAGCTGTCCGGCCGTCCATGAAGCGCTGTTGAACTGATTCAGATACATGTTAAGAGGTATTTGCTGCGTATTGTATTTTTTGGGATAAAACTCAATGTTTATTTCCTGTTCCAGAGACGGGCGGGCCATTGCCTCTCCGCTTCTGTTGTCGGCAATGCGGGTAACCGTTACCTGGGCATTTCCTCCCCAGGAGCGTTTCCAGCGGATGCTGCCGCTTTGCGTGTAGCTGTCCCAAATGTCTGATTTCACCCACAGATCGCTTTGAAGATCAACAAACAGAACAGCTCCAAGCTGCCGGGCGCTCAGTAGATTATCAGCAGAAACAAAGCGGATAAAGTTGGGATAATCGTGCTCACGGATGTGGTTTTTCAGGCTTTTCAGTACTTCTTCGGTTATTTGAGGAGCTTGTGTTACCTGGCTGTTTCGAATGTCTACAGACAATTCCTTATTTGTAAGCGCTACGGTCAGAGTGGCTCTGCTGATACAATTACGGCGTAATTCCGTACTGTCTTTGTAGTTTGGGATCAGCCGTATAACAGTATCCAGAAGACTGACGGCTTTAATACAGGATTGCCGGCTGTCTTCATTCATAAGCTCCAGGGCTTCGGCGTATTTCAGCTCTGCCGCCACGTTTTTGGCTTCCCGGAGTTCTGAAGTAAAATCTTCAACCTGCAAGAACAGGAAAACCGGTGAACCTGACGCTCTCCTGTTAATGTCTACAAGACTCTGGTAGGTTTCCCAAGCACGGGCTTTATCAAAATTATTGCCGTTCAGTCTGGCAATTGCAATATCGCTGAGCAGTCTGTTGGCTTCGGAGAAATGCTCCAGCAGAAAAGTTTTGGCTTCGAGCGTTTCTTTACTGCTGCGCTTAAGAGCTGTTTCGTAAGAGTCCATGGCCAGAGTAACCGAGCGCGCGTATTCTCCGCCGGCCCAGGCTTTCTGCGCGTTGTTAAGCATTTTACCTGCCGAAACGCACCCGCTGATTATTATGACTGCTGTCAGCAGCATCGGTATTGCAGTTATATGTTTTCTGTTTTGACGCACAAGCTTTTCCTGTAAGAAGTTTTGAGTTGATTATATTAGAAGTAAAAACTTCTGGATACTCAGTTTATACCGTGTTTGATTTTTTCTTCCCGCCATATCATCAGCGCGTACATCATGCAGGGAAAACCGGCTGTTGTTGCGGTCTGAAGAATGGCATGTTCCACTTCTTCCGGCAGGCAGCCGGCATTCAGCGCTTTTTCAACATGGCTGCGCAGGGCCGGTTCGGGCTGAGAAACAGAGGCTATGCCTATTTTAATAAGAGCCAGGGTTTTTTCATCCAGAGGGCCGGATTGACTCAGGCTTTTGCCGAAAGCGCTGTAGGACTGATACGCCTCCGGATAGTGCTGACGGAAATATTTCCAGTTTTCTTTGCGTGCTTCCATTGTTTTCCTCCATATATGCGGCTGTCTTTATTATACACACAATGCCGGGCTGAGGCGCC
>PDWI01003290.1_pt1 | contig 22946 bp, 19 predicted proteins | sample 1430891 | NCBI WGS metagenome assembly PDWI01 (sample SAMN01162508, study PRJNA174530) | Oral metagenome, whole genome shotgun sequencing project. | biome: Marine environment; feature: Marine mammal; material: Swab sample of the gingival sulcus; isolation source: swab sample of gingival sulcus... | reverse complement strand
TCGCCTCCTCGGGCTAACTCTATCGTCTTGCAGCGTATTCATGATTATCCTCCCTTTTTGAGCAGCGGGGACGCAAGCCCTGCGCTTAGCTTATTTTTGAAAATATAGTACTTTTTTGCTACTTTCAACAAACAACCCGTGCCTAATGAAGCTTAGGCGTGTCTGCAGGAAATATCCCCAAATGAGTACTTTTGCAGCTCTACAAGGTACCCCCTACTCTCGCTAGAACATAGCTAATACACTGTATGGTAAGACAATGCTTCGTCCTCTTCTCATGCCTAGCCTTCGGCGAACTGGTCGTCTGGGCAACGGGTATCAGCCTCCCCTCAAGTATCATCGGGATGCTGACGCTCACGCTTGCCCTACGGTTCGGAGTAGTCAAGCTACATTGGATAGAAGGCCTTAGCAACTTCCTGGTGCAAAACCTTGCCTTCTTCTTTGTACCCGCCGGCGTGGGCCTGATGAAGCACTACGGTCTACTGGTCGGCGAGCTCCTCCCCATCACCGTGGCCACCGTGCTCAGTACAATACTTGTGCTCTTCGTAACAGGGAGGGTACACCAATGGCTAGAAAAGCATGATGTTTTTCACAAATAGGTTCTGGCTCATAGCCCTGACGCTCGGTGCCTTCCTGCTAGCCAAGTGGATACAGAACCGCAGCGGATGGGTAGTCCTAAACCCCATCCTGGTCTCCTGTGTTCTCATCATCGGCGTACTAATCCTAACAGATGTCGACTACGAGACCTACCAGGAGGCCGGCTCGCTCATCGACTTCTGGCTCAAGCCCTCGGTTGTGGCGCTGGGTGTACCGCTCTACCTGCAGCTCGAGAAGATACGACAAACCTGGCTACCCATCCTGCTGAGTCAACTGGCGGGGAGCATCATCGGCCTCTGCAGCGTTACGCTCATCGCCAAATGGCTGGGGGCATCGCACGTCATCATCGCCTCGCTCGCCCCCAAGTCTGTTACCACACCCATCGCCATAGAGGTGAGCCAGGTGCTGGGGGGCATCCCTGCGCTCACGGCCGCAGTGGTCATCGTGGTCGGTATCTTTGGGGCGATCTTTGGCTTTCGTATGCTAGAGGTCGGACGCATCAAAAGCCCAATGGCATTGGGCATCTCCATGGGCACGGCCTCGCACGCAATGGGCACAGCAACGGCCATGGAGGTTAACCGCGACTACGGAGCCTACGCCTCCCTCGGCCTCACCCTCAACGGCATACTCACAGCCCTACTCGCCCCCTTTATCCTCGACCTGATCGGAGTGCTTCAATAAACGAACCTTTAATCCACCATGCATGGCGCCCACCCCCTGGCAGGGGGCGAGACGGGAGAAAACCCACTCCGCCTAGGGGGCCGCTCCGAATTTCACCGGAGAAATACGGAGCGGCCCCCTAGGCGAAGACGAATCAAAGGCCGGGGAAGTGCGACAGCGTGAGGCGCTTCGCACCTACCGGGTAGGAGCTAAGACGGAGTAACCGTAGTAAAAAACGTATTAAATCCCCCCTACTGTACGGCTAGCGCTTCATGATGGTATATGCCTGGCTGCCTATGCGCAGGACGTAGAAACCAGATGGGAAGGCACCCATAGCGATAGGTATAAGCGCCGGCCTCGAACGCGGAACCGGAGCAGATAGCAGCAACTGGCCGGATGGGCTGTAAAGACGGAGTCCCCCGCCCGCATCACACGATGCGGGAAGGGAAACGAAAAGGGTAGAACCAACCGGATTGGGGTATACACGGACTACCCCCTGGGAGCCTGACGGTGCTACCGGCGTCATGCGGCCGCCCGGGATAGGCTTGACGGGCTCTAGCTTCGGGCGTGGTTTTGGCTTAGTCGGGCCGGAAGGGCTAGGTTGCGCAGGGTCTCCCGGATCGCTTGGGTCAGTCGGGCCAGTCGGGTCACTTGGATCACTTGGATCTACCGGGGCAGTTGCCCAGCTGGTGAGGAGGGGTAGCGGGGCGGGGTTGGCAGGGGTAATCTGGGATGAGATGGGGCTACTCGCCGTGGAGCATGGCGTCCGCAGGATTAGGGAGGGGTCGCCGAAGAGGTTCCAGGCCATGGCGCTGAGGTAGCCAGGATCGGTTTTGGACGATGCACCGTACTTGTCGAGCATGGTGGTGAATGCCTGGACGAGGAGGTCCCCGAGCGTGTGGAGCTGGGTGGCGGGGTCAGAGCCCGTAAGGAGCTGGTTGAATGCGTCCTGGGCGAGCATGGGGGGATCCCACGGGAGGTCATCGCTGCTGCCGAGGAAGGCGATTGCCCCGTAGGGCTGGGTGGGCGTTCCGGCCCAGAGCCACTGCTCGGCAAAGCAACCGCGGGTGTCCATATTGCCGTTGAGGCAGGCCACGGAGAAAACAAGGGGATAGGCCCCGGGGTTACTTATTGCCTTGGTATTGTCGTTGGTAAATCCACCCGTAGACCACCTATCTGGAAGCCCATGGCCAGAGTAGTTGATGAGGCCAACGCCGTGGTTCAGCACGCTGGTGATATAGGGCGCATTGGCCGATGGGTCATAGGCCTTGAAGGTGTGGGCGTAGCCGTGGTCTGCGAGGAGCTTGGCTATGAGGTCCTGGTGCTGGCTATCAGTCTCGCCATTATCGCCCCCGCCGGGGTCTGCCGATGCGAGGGCGAGGGCATTGGCGTAGGCCGAGGGGTAGAGGGAGTGGCCCGCCTCGTAGTCCATGGTACGTTGCAGCTGAGTACGTAGCTGGTCGAGGGTATAGGCCGAGAATCGCCCGACACGCAGCTCGGGATAGGCATCATCGCCGGCTATCCACCCGTAGGGCTGGTCGCAACCCACCATGCGCCCCTTCGTCCCTTTTCTGATGATTGGGGGTATATCCTCTCGGCTACCCACCAGGAGGAGGTAGCGGAGACCGTCCTGCCTATCGTATAGCTCTTTGATTTTGGCTATAAGCTCGGCCTGAGTAGCTACATGCGGAAGCGGGCTGGTGGACGCTCCGTAGATTAGGGTCTGGGAGCGAAGGCCACGGGAACTCTTGAAGCTGATGTACGCATCCATCTGCCCCTCGAAGCGCGCGGCCAGCACAATTAGCATGTAGTCGGTGGAGGCGGGGTCAGGGTAGTGGGGCGCGCGGCTCGCGCCACGGGTAGTAGGCTTGGCTTCATCCTTCGGGGCAATGCCAGCGACTGCCAGGCGGAGCTTGCGGTTCAGACGTAGATCCTGCGTACGCGGATGCCAGGCAAAGGGGGAAAGGGCGAGGGACTGGCGGTAGCTCCGACCGCTCCGGGCTACGGGGCTTAGGCGGTAGGGAGTGTAGGGGAAGAGAGCATCGCCCTGGTAGACCAGCCCGCGCTGGCGACGGCCACTGGGGAAGGCCCTGCTGCGCGTACGGGCCTGGGCGGGGGCAATATCGTACTGGCCAAGGAGTTCTGGCTGGGTGGATAGCAGGTAGACCCGTAGACCCTTTGGGGAGGACGGGGTGTAGGCTACGGTGATATCGGGTAGCTCAGGATCAGTGGGCTTAGATGCTGTGGGCGCTCCCTCTATTCTGGGGATAGTAGCACCAGAGGGATGAGGGGCCAGCGTATACTCTTCTACCGTCAGCTCAAGGATGAGGGAGTCTGGCGTGGCAAAGCGCTGTCGTAGGGTATATCCCTCGGCGTATGCCGTGCCTCCGATGAATAGCGAGGCGATGGCCAGGAGTTGCAGACGTAGTAGGCAGAATATTCGCATGCGCAAAGGTAAGCAATCTGGCGGAATGGGGGTTGCACGCCCATCCGGCTAGGCTTTACCCTCCCACACGCACTTCTCCATCCATTCTATCTGCGCCTTCTTGCCGATTACTGCCCCGACCGCCCAGACGGGCTTCTCGCCCCCCGCATGCTTGTCCGGGTAGCCGTTGGCGAGGGTCTGGGCTAGGGCCTTCTCGGCGGTCATGCCCCTGCGCTTCACCTTTAGCTCAATAATCACCACCATCTGCGCACCGATAATCTCCACATCCGAGATGCCACCCGCCCCAATCTGCTCAACGCGCACATCGCTACGCACACCTGCAAAGATGAGGTGGAGGGCATCGCGATAGCGCTCCTCCCGGAGTTCCCAGGTAGATGCCTCGGTCTCCTTCCCCCGATCGAAGGGAAGGTTGGCTAGAAAGGCCTGTATGCAAACCTCAAGGGTCTTGATGTCTGTGCCGTTGAGCGCACGCACCAGGTTGCGGTTGAGGCTAGGGTAGCTCATGCTATTCTGCAATCCAAGCGTCCGCGGGGCGAGTAGCAACATGATGCTCTCCCGCACCTCGTAGTTGGGGAAATCCAGCAGATAGTCCCCTTCCTCATTGAGCCCCTTAATTGTAAGATAGCCAGTCTGATAAAGGAAAGGAATGGGGTCTGGACGCTCATAGTCAAAGCGTGCTAGGACCCGCTCCTCGCAAGCGATGGTTGCATCCAGTTGCACCACCCCCAGCGCATCATAACGTGGTACGAGAATATCCGCGCTGCTAGCTGTTCCAACACGCGACCAGTAATCCTTCAGTTCACACTCCATCAAGGCGTTCATGAGGCCAAAGGGGTTGTAGACATCCTCTTCCTTCTTCGAGAAGCGGTAGCCGTCGTACTTATGCTTAAGGGCATCGAACTGCTCCTCGATACTTAGGCCATTGACCTCGGCCATGTGGGCGACCTGCTCGCCGAGGGTCCCGCGGAGCTCACGCTCAGTGAAGCCGCAGATGGCGTTGTACTCGGGGCTGAAGCTGATATCCCGTATGTTATTGAAGCCGCTGAAGAGTCCAACCTGGCGGAACTGGCTTATACCGGTAGCCATCAAGAAGCGGAGAGAATCATCCGCAGCCTTCAGCGTCTTATAGAAACCACGTAGACAAGCCTTTATCTCCTCTAGTAGGTCAGCATCCCCCTTCGCTAGGGCATCGAGCAGGGGAGCATCGTATTCATCTATCAGTATACCCACGCGCGGGGATCCCTCCTCCTCGAGGCGCTCTAGGAGCTCCTCTAGGGCCTCGAGCGCAAGGGTAGAGTCCAGGCTTATCCCATTCCGCCGGGCGTACTTCCGCACCTCGCGGAGGATAATCTGCTGGATACCCTCCACGCTCGGCCCCCGCTTGCTGAAGTCAAAATGCAGAACGGGATGTCGCACCCAGCCCTTCTCACCCCTAGCCTCCTCCAAGGGCATGATTTCCAATCCCTCGAAGAGTTCCCTTTGCCCCTCGAGGTAGCAACCTATTGTCTTAAGGAGCATGCTCTTGCCGAAGCGGCGAGGGCGGCTGAGGAAGACCACATCCAGCGTATTGACCAGCTGCCATAGCAGGTGGGTCTTGTCCACGTAGTACATACCCCGCTCACGGATCTTCACGAAGCTCGCCGTTGTGGCGGGAAACTTACCCTTCTCTACTGCCATAATCATGCCTCCTGTTTATGGCAAAGGTACGAAAAACAGGATAGACAAGCAGCAGCTGGGCCAATCAAGCCAGCAACACCACCGCCTGGGCAGCTATCCCCTCCCCTGTCCCCACGAAGCCGAGGCGCTCAGTGGTCGTGGCCTTGACGCTAACCTGCGACAGATCAAGCCCCATGGTCTCGGCCAGCACAGCCCGCATACCATCTATATGGGGGCGTAGCTTGGGGGCCTGGAGCATGACGGTTATGTCCACGTTGCAGATGCTGTACCCCTCCCGGCGAACCAGCTCCACCACCTGCGCAAGGAGGAGCTTGCTATCTATCCCCTTAAACCGGGGGTCTGTATCCGGGAAGTGCTTACCTATATCGCCGAGTGCCAAAGCCCCAAGAAGCGCATCGCAGAGGGCATGTATAGCAGCATCGCCATCGGAGTGGGCCACCGCCCCGAAGGTGGATGGCACCCGCACCCCGCATATCCAGAGGGGGAGCCCCTCCTCCAGACGGTGCACATCATAGCCCTGGCCTATCCGCATGGCTACTCCTTCTCCTTCTTCTCCTTGAGCCTCTCCACCTTGCTCTTCTTCTTCCGCTTGTCGAAGTTGACCATCAGGCTGAAGCGCATGGTGTTGGCCATAGGGCTATTGAAACCCGCAGTGGGGATGAGATAGGCGGCATCGAGGGTAAAGACGTTGTAGGTAATCCCCGCACCAATGCTGAAGAACTTGCGCCCACCCTTGGTGTCATGCTCGTAGAAGAAGCCAGTACGCACGGCGAACTGCTTGGCATAGACGTACTCTAGAGCGGTTGACCAGGTTATCTCGCGCATCTCCTCGGCAAAGCCGTCCGGGGCATCGTAGAAGCTCTGTATCATCCCCATAACAACCGAGACATCCGGGTTCTTCCCCTTAATGATATCGCCATTGGCATCCCGTCGTGGCGGGGTGGGGATGAGAAGCTTGGACAGCTCGAGATCCGCTGAGAGGTCATTGTACTGGTCAATGTGCGAGGTCCAGCGGGCACCGAGACGCATGTTCATGGGTATGAAGTGCTTGTCCTCATCGTTATAGGAGAGCTTCGAGCCGATGTTGGTAAGGGTGAAGCCGATGGCGTACTCCGAGGGTATCCCCTTCACGCTGAAGGGGTGCTGGTAGTAAATGGCAAGATCGGCCGCATAGGCAGTACCGGCCTTCACCGTACCCGTAGAGTTGGGCTGCGAGAAGCCACCGGTGAGGTCAGAACGGATGAACCGAAAGGCTACACCGCCAGAAAGCCCCTCGGTAAAAATCCGCGAGTAGGCTACATCAATGGCGAACTCGTTCGGATGGTGCGACTTGAGGGTCTCCCCCTGCTCGTTGGTAAAGACCATCTGGCCAAGGCTGAAGTAGCGCAGGGAGCCGGACACGGCCTGCAAGTCGTCTATCTTGTAGTAGCCGACGAGATAGGCCAGGTTGATGTCGTTGGTGAGTTCGCGCAGCCAGGGAATGTAGGAGATGCTAATGCCCCACTTCTTGGGTATCATGGCATACTTGGCCAGATTCCAGTGCTGGCTATTGGCATCGGGGGAGGTCGCTACACCTGCATCGCCGAGTCCCCCCGCCCGCGAGTCTGGGGCAACCGTAAGAAGGGGAACGGCCGGCTGGAGGAGATTTCGCTTACCGGAAGCGGCATCCGCCTCGGTACCCACCCTTCCATCCATGTTGGATATGCTAATCTGGGACTTCGCCCCGGCCCGAGGCACGAAGACCACGAGCAGGAAGAGCAAGGTAAGAAGCTTCACCCCGAGGAGGGGATAATTGGCACTACGCATCATAATGGGTACTCATTTCGGGGGTAAAGGTAATAGAATTTGAACTAATAGGGAGATAGGCACTGCCAACCGCTGCGTATAAGCCCTACGGATACTGGGTACACCTTCGGCCCATATTGCCCCCCTCATTCCCAAAAGTATCCTTACCTTGCGTCGCTATCCATTAGAAGATGATAGGGCGCATGGCAAGAGCTAACCTGATACTCGAGGAATCTGATTACGTGGAGTGGTACTCAGAGCTAGGGCCTCTTTTTGCGGGCATTCCTAGGCTCAGGGAGTACTACTACCTCCTCTCTGACCTAGAGCTAAACCGCTATCCCGATACACTACGCAAAGGGGAAGATCCCATCCTGATATCCGGCGAAGAGCTGTCTACCACCCTTGAGCAGATAGAGGTGCAATTCATCTGGGGCGTACTCAGCGCCTTTGAACGTATACCGACCTCCCTGCCGGTAGAAGCACCTTACGCCGAGGGGAACACCGCTTTCTGGGAAGGGCAACCGACCCCTCAGGCGCAGGGAGCAAGCTTCGAGATAGTCTGTTGGGACAGTAGCCTGACCCTCTTTATAGGAGTGGACCAATGGCTTGCCAGCTGGCTACGAAAGCTCTACCCTGATATACGCGATCTGCGCAATGGGGGATAGCCCCCTACTCCACCCGCCCCGCAAAGAGCACCCGCGAGATATCCCCCTGGCAGACGAAGAAGAGGAAGGGCCTGTCTGCCCGGAATACCTTCGGCATGGCGGCGCTGCGCACCATGATGATGGCCGTCGAGGCCGCCGCCTCTGTCCCCACCTCGTTCACCTCCACCTCCGCAGACTGGAGAACGGACTGGATAAAGAGGTCATTCTTACCCTCAGTCATGGGGCTAAAATCCGCCCCAGGACCTAGTGGAGCAGTAACCCCCAGCGAGCTCAGAAGGCCATTGAGCCGCAGTGAACTCTTCAGCCGAAAACGGGGCAGTGAAAGATGGACAGACTCCCCGGAGCGCACGCTATCGTACATGGCCATCAAATCCTTCCCCGCCGGGATGGCATTCGGCCTTTCCTCCGGTGGGAGGTAAACGGCCAGGAAGTACTCCCCATTGGCGTAGGGAAGTACCGCCAGCGCCCCCCCATCCGAGAAGTGGCACCCTACCCGGCTGGAGAGCATCGTCATCATCTGCTCCCGCCGATCACCCTTACGCCCGTGGAAGATGGCACTCCGGGTTTCCTCAGGGCTGAAGGGGGTAGCCCACAACCCCTTGAAGTAGATGGCGTTCGTCAGTACGAGGTCAGCCCCTGCGATGGCCTGCGCATCCACTAGGCGCTCTATCATACCCTCCGTATGCTCCTTGGACCAAGCGTTTATCACCCCTGCGCTTTCCTCGGGTTGCCGTTGCAAAGGTATGGGGCTGGCACTCGCATCGAAGGTCGTCTCGACCCGCTGGAGGTATGAGGGAGCAAGGCGAAAGTTCTCATCTACCCACACCGCATTGGCCACCGAGAGGGTCAACGCGCTATCCTGCCGCTCTTCGATCTTCGGTAGGGCTACCCGTTGCAGTTGGGAGAGCGTCTCCCCAGCCGCCCCGGCCTCGGCCATCCCGAGTGCGTGGCAGAAACCTGCTGGCGAAAAGCAGACCGGCCCCTCAGCCTGGGAAATCGCTGCTACTGCTATGTCCAGAAGACCCGTCAAGCGGAAGTCCCCAGCCTCGAGAGAAGGTGGTTCAAGGCCAGTCATACGAAGATCAACACCTTCGTGCGACGGCGACACCTCTGAACGCTTTGCTGTACATCCCATGAGCAGAAGAATTAGAAGAAATGAGCAGGCTCCCCCCAGCCAGAATAGAAAACGACGGTACGACTTCATGCGCTAGCCCTTATAGTTAGTTACCCGCAAAGCTACGCAAAGTCCGCCATATAAAAAGGGGGCATTGCCAGATAAACCAGCAATGCCCCCGAAGATATACGGCTAGCGCTAGCCCCTAGTAGTCATCCTCAACCAGCGAGAGCACGCCAACCCCCTGGCCAGCATCCCCATCCTTGAAGGAGTAGAACAGGTGGTAGGCCCCGGTCTTGGAGCAGACCCAGTCGAACGACGGGTAGTCCATACCCGTAGCAGGGTTGCTCGTCGTGGCCATCAGGCGGTTGCTATCGTACAGCTCAAGCTTCATGATGCCATCCAGATCCTTCGAGCTGGCTATCGAGAAGCGGTACTTATTCCCCTTCTTCAGCACGATTGGGTAGCGCTGCACAGGGGGCGGATCACCAGCATCCAGACGTATCTTAAAGTCCCGCAGGTAGGTTGCATCCTCACCGGCTATCGCACCGCATATATCCAGCAGCTCATCCTCCGACTGCGCAAAGCTCACCGCCGGCAGCAGGAGGAAGGTAGCCACCACTACACCAAAAATCCAGTTCTTCGTCTTTATCATAGCTTCTACTCCTCCCTATTTGTTGTTGACTAAATCGTTCCGCAGGGTTACAAGGCTAGTCATAATACCATTGAGCACCTCGGGCGTAACATCCACTATCTGCTTGTCCTTCTGCTCGATGGTCAGCTTACCGTCTATCACCTTGGTCACGGGTTCCCCCTGCTCATAGGTAATCTTCACCTCCTTGTAGAGCTCCTTTATCGCATTGAGGCGATCCACCAGCCCCATGATGTTCGCATCCTTATCGTAGATGCTCAGCATTGGGATGAGCGTCGAGAGCACCACCTTCTGGTCGGCTATAGTCTCCTCCATCTGGGGGTTCTTCGTCTCCATCGCCACCTGGGCTGAGAGGTACATCCCCTCTATCCATACGCCAGCAACGATAACCGTGCTGAGCGCCCCACGGTTATTCTTACGCAGGTAGCTATCTATCTTATTGTAGCTCTGCTGCGATATGTATATCAGCGAGTCCAGGTTCTCATTATTGGTTGCAAGGCGCTTGAGCGTTGCGAAATCAAAGAACTGCCCTACCTGTATACCATCCGCCAGATCCTTAACCGCAGAGATGTACGAGAGCACCTCAGAGGTCTTCGCGTACATATTGAGGTAGCCCAGATCCGTACCATATAGCCCCAGGCCCAGCGCCTTGGTGAAGTTCGTATTGAAGTGGTCCGCGGCATCCGTCGGAATCATGTAGTCCTTGTTGAAGGGCACCTTCAGCCGCTTCATCAGGGCCGCCGTCTCCACCGGCGAGGAGATATTCTCCACCATCTCCTCTATCACCTTGCTAGACACCTCTATCTGCTCGGTCTGTATCATCGAGTCCGGAATATCAAACTCCGCATTCGGATCCTGCTGGTTGCCATTCCCCCCGCACTGCGCCCACAGGAAAAGCACTCCCATGGCGAGCACCGCAAAGAGTAGGCTCTTAAATCGTAATACCATATCTACTAGTTTTCTGGGTTATATAAAGCTATTGGGTACATCACTATCGAGGGCTAACCCTTCCCCTCCTTCTGTGGCTTAATCTCTGGCTTGGACTCCACCTTAGGCCGCCGCTCCTTCATCTTACCCTGCAGCATTCCAAATAGATCACCAAGCCTACGCACAGCCTCGAAATGCAGCATTATGTAGAGGATTAGGCTCATTATCCAGATAATGCTCAAATCGAACCAGTACGTGTCGTAGTAGCGACCGGCAAAATACTTCCGCGGAGCCAGGAAGTGCGAGCGGATATCACCCCACCAGCGCGGGATAGGATCACGGTATATCGGGTCATACTGCTGCACCAGCTCGTCCTTGAACTGCAGTATCTTATTCTTCTCAAACACCTTCATGCACAGGTCAGCGATGCTCTCATTGTGGTACGCCGACCGCTTCGCCTCGTAGAGCTTCGGGTTGGTCGTCATCAGGTGCGAGACGATGGCATCACGCTTCTGGTTCGCACGCTGGTAGATCTTGCTGTAGTGCTCATCCAGCTCCTCAAAATAGCCCACCGCCTCGTAGAGGGCAAACTCATCGATGCTATCGATATTGAGGCGCGCCATGTACTTGTAGGTCTGCTTACCCGCCAGCTCCTCCTCCTGCGCTATGGCGCGCCGCAGGATGGCAATATCAGTAGCCAGCGAATCCCTCGCCGACTCCTCCTCCCGGCGCGGGAGGTTAGCTATGCAGTACTCGATACGCTTCTGCAGCTCCGGGATGTAGTACACGGTCTTGTAGTTCGCATTATGCTCCTCCTTCTCCAGCTGGTAGAAGTGCTTCTGGAACTCATTGTCCTTGAACTGCAGCACGGTCAGCGCCTCGTACCCCCACTTCGTCGGCATGAACTCCGCTATCAGCGGCACCCGGTTGAAGCTACCCACGGCCCTATTCAGCTTCTCGAACGAGAACATCGCACCCGAGAGAACCATCATCGGAATCATCAGCAGCGGGATGACGATGTATATCGTAACTGCGCTATTGAAGGTCGCAGAGATATTCAGGCCTATGAGATTGGCGCAAACCGCTGTTGAGAACAGGATCAGCCAGTACTCCAAGTTCAAGCCCCGCAGATCGAGAATGCCATTGGCAATCAGCACGAAGGTTATCGACTGGATGGCCGAGAGGCACATCAGCAGGAACACCTTGCTCAGCAGGTACGACGTGCGGCTCAGGTTGAGGTACTGCTCCCGCTTCAGTATCTTCCTATCCTTGAAGATCTCCTCCGCGCTCACCGTCAGCCCGATGAACAGCGCCACAATCAGCGCCATGAAGATGTATATCGGGATGTTCTCATTCTCCCGGAACACGTACACCGACGAGTTCGGATCAGGGATGTAGCGGATAACGTAGGCCAGGATGAAGGCCAGCACCGGCGTTTCCAGCAGGTTCAGCGCGATGTACTGCCTATTGCTCACCTTCGAGCGGAAATCACGCGCCGTATATATCAGGAACTGCCGAAACCGCGACGGGATGTTAAGCGAACGCGGCGGCGGCGTACTCTCCTCCTCTATGGGGTGGTTCATGTTATGCCCACGGTAGATCTCCTCCCACCGGGGCGGCGAGACCTTACGGTGGGGCGTATAGCGCCCGTACTCGTCCACCACATGCGACTCCACGATGTTGAAGATCAGCTCCGGATTTACGTTACCGCAACTCGGGCACTCCCCCACATCGCTATTAATCTGCTGATCCTCCCGCTTGAAGTACATCACCGCCTCCACCGGATTGCCACGGTAGATCAGGTAGCCACCCGTATCCAGGATGATCATATCGTCGAACATCTTGTAGATTTCCGACGACGGCTGGTGAATAACCACGAAGATTAGCTTACCCTTCAGCGTCAGCTCCCGCAGCAGATCCATCACATTCTCCGAATCCCGCGACGAAAGACCCGAAGTAGGCTCATCCACGAACAGGATCGAAGGCTCCCGAATCAGCTCCAGCGCAATATTCAACCGCTTACGCTGGCCGCCCGAAATCATCTTGTTGAGCGGCGAACCCACCTTCAGATCCTTGCGCTCCAGCAGCCCCAGGATACTCAGGGTATGCTCCACCATCCCCCGCAGTTCCTCCTCGCTCTTATCCCGAAAGCAGAGCTTCGCGCTGTAGTACAGGTTCTCGTAGACCGTTAGCTCCTCGATCAGCAGGTCGTCCTGCGGGATGACGCCTATCGTACCCTCCAGCTGCTCCGCCTCCTTGTACAGATCGTAGCCATTGATCCGCACCTGCCCCTCCGACGGCGCATTCGCCCCCGAAAGCACATTCAGCAGGGTCGTCTTACCAGCCCCCGAGGCCCCCATGATCCCCACCAGCTTACCATGCTCCTCGCTGAAGCTGATATCACGGAGCCCTACCCCCCCCGAGGGGAAGCGATACCAGATGTGGTCCGCCACGTACGAAATGGGCGTAAGCTCCATATCCGCCATGAAGTGCGACACCACATCCGCGTAGTACACCGGACGCCCCTTCGGCAGCTTGATGCTGCTACCACTCGCAAAAAGGTATATCCGCAGGTTGTGTATCGGTAGGCCATTCAGGAAGACATTCTCCGAACCACCGTAGCGGAGGAAATACAGATCCTCAGAGAGAATACGCAGGATGTACAGCGGCGAATCCAGCGGATCCGTCTCAATCCGCTTGCTCCCATCATCCTCCCGCTCCGACGGACGCGCCCCCACCGTCAGGATGTTCGGACGATCGCCCTCCGACGGATCGCTATCGCGGATGAAGGACTCTATATCCGCATACTCCTCAGCGCTCACCTTGAAGACATCCGCCACCGTCGTGATGATCTCCATCCGCTGGTCGGAGAACTTCCGGTCCGCATTCAGCAGCTCGAAGAGACGCACCAGCACGATGACCTTCTGCTTCTGCGTCAGCGTACGGTTGATCTTCTTACAGATACCCAAGATCTTCACCGAATCACCAACGCTCGTCAGCTTCTTGGCCCCCTCCTTGCCGCTCTTGCCCCCTTTCGCCACGAAGCCATCGAAAAGGCCCAGGTACGTCTCGACATCCTCATCGTTTATCTGCTGACGAAGAAAGCTCTCAACGTACTCACGCTCCGACGTGCCAAGCCCCTCATCCTGCTTTGCGATAATCGCAAACAGCTGCATCAGGGCTTTTAGAATCTCTTCACTCATCCTTGCATCCTACTTAGTAAAATCCACCTTCAGGCCTACACGGCGCACAACGCCTAGACACCCTCGTATGCAATCTGCTCGAAGGGTACCTCCACGATGTCAGCGTACTCCTCGCCAGCCTCCATCATGTCCTCATCGTCCTCGGGGTAGTACCAGCGAACCAGCACATCATGCCCCTCGCTCGCAATGTCCTCCAGCTTCATCAGCACATCCAGCAGCAGCTTAGAGCTCGCCGTGTTGAAGTACACCAGCTTGAAGCTAAACTCCGTCTTGGCATTCGGGCTACCCGCATACTCGCCCAGCCAGTCCAAAATCGGGGAGTAGAAAGCCGTCACATCCTCCGGCAGCGAACGCCCGGAAATCTCAAACAGACCAGCACCTGCATCCAGCGTAACCGTAGGCGTATCGTCAGTGCCCATTATCTTTATCGTATCCATTGCTTTACTTTTTACGGTTCAGTATTGTTGTCTATATCCACACCCAGCAGCTAGCTGGCCTTACGGTTGATCGTTGAGGTCAATATGAAAAACTGCGTCTTATCATCTATCGGCATGAAGTGGTACTCCAGCGGGTTCCCCGTCTTCCGCACTATATCGATGAAGCCCAGACCAGCCCCACCCTTATCGCTCAGCCGTCCCTCCTTCATCTGCGTCTTGTAGAGCTCCTTGAGCGCATCCTTATCCAGCGAATTGATGTGATCCAGCTGCTCGCTCAGCTTCTCCTTCTTGCTCACCTCTACCAGGTTGCCCGAAATCACGTGGTAGCAATCATCACCACGGCTCACCATGAAGATACCACGACCAGCATACAGGAAATCATCCGACTGCGGAGAATCAGCATGCTTGCTGATGTTCTGTAGGCACTCCACCATCACGTGGAAAACCTTCTTCTGAATAGAACCATCCTCCTCCTCCTTGGCCATGTCCAGCTCAGCCAGCGAGGTGAAAGCCTTCGTTATCTGATGCGTAATCTCCCCCTCGTATACCAGCGTAATCTCATGCGCACGCATCGACGCATACACCTCGTACACGAAATCCAAAAACTTCTTTACCTTCTTATTCACCATTTACTCCTTCCTTATCTACCAACTAAGCACTAGAACTCTATACCAATCAGAATCACATCATCTATACGCTTGTACTCCCCGAGGTGCGACTCGAAATCCTCCTTTATAAAACTCCCAAGAGCCTCCATAGGTTGCGAAAAACGCTCAGAAAGTACCTGGCGGATATGCTGCGGGCTGTACTTCTTCATCCCCCGCTCGCCCCCCAGCTGGTCCGGAAGGCCGTCAGAGAAGAAGAAAACCCTGTCCCCGGGCTGCAACGAGATTACATGGTTATTGAACGGCCCCTCCGGCTTACGCGGGTTCGGAATACCGCCAATCGCACGCCGATCACCCTTGTACTCCGTCAGCTCCCCATCCCGCAGGAAGTACAGCGGACGGTGAGCCCCGGCATACTCCAGCTCCATCGTCTGCGGATTTATCTTGCAGAGCGCAATGTCCATCCCGTCCCGAGCATCAGCCCCCGCGCGATCCTGCCGCAGCGTAGTCCGCACCCCAGCATGCAGATGGTCCAGAATTTCCCCTGCCGTATATGATGCATCGTGGTCCACCACGTTATTCAGCGTGAAGTAGCCGATGAAGGAGAGCAGCGCCCCAGGCACACCATGCCCCGTGCAGTCCACCGCCGCCACGTAGATGCAATCGCCCTTGCGGAAGAACCACGGGAAGTCCCCGCTCACCACATCCCGCGGCTGGTAGTACATAAAGCTCTTCGGGAACGCCTCCTGCAGCAGCTCCAGATCCGGAAGAATGGAGGACTGTATGCGGTACGCATAGTTGATGCTCTCAGCGATCTTACGGTTCTTCTCCTCAATCTCCTTCTCCTTCTGCCGCGCCTCCGTGATATCATGCCCCACGAACAGAATCGTCTCCAGCAGCTCGCCATCAAACTCCGGGATGGCCATGATGTGCAGGATCTTCAAGTCCTCCCGCTCCCCCAGCTCCACATCACGCTCCCGGCGCTCCGGCGACTCCTTTATCTCGGCCAGCATCTCCTCGAAGGCCTCCTGCAGCACCTCGGGCAGCGAGAGATCATCCAGCAGCTTATTCACCAGCTCATCCGGACGCAAACCCAGATACTCCGTAACCATCGGATTCGCGTAGTAGAACACCCGGTCCTCGCCCATACGCACGATCATGTCCACCGAGTTCTCCGAGAGCGACTGCATCTTGCTCTTCATCCGCTCCTCCTTCTCCGCCCGGATACGCTCCGTGATATCCCGCGCATTCAGGATAAGCCCCCTTATCGCCGGATCCTTGATCATATTCCGCCCCGTAACCTCAAGCCACACCTTCTCCCCATCACGCTTCAGGAAAACGTACTGAATCGTTATCGACTCCCGCGGATGGTCCATCAGCGTATCGAACATACCATTGAGCGCATCCCGCGCCTGCAGGGTAAGCCGCTCCTTATCCTTCCCGCTCTCCATCTCCTCAGGCGTATAGCCCAAGATCTTCGTAACCGACGGGCTAATGTACGATATTTCCCGGTCCGTACCGTAGATGGTGATCACCTCCGACGCATTCTCCAGCAGCGAGTGCAAACGCTTCTGCGCATTCTCCGCCTCACGAATCTTCGCCTCCAGCTGCCCATTCGACACCTCCAGCTCCCGTTGCGCCTTCTCCATCTCCACCGCATTCTCCTTCAGCTTCCGCTCGTTCCGCTCCTGCTCCTTGGTCAGCTTCTGCGACTCCCGCAGCAGCCGCTCGGTCTCCTGCGTATTCCGCAGGTTGAACAGCGTACGCGCTATCGTCTCCCCCACCTCCTCCAGGAACCGCTGCTCACGCTTCGAGAACACCTCCGACAGCGATGCGAACTCCAGCACCCCCTGCAGCTTCTCATCGGTAATGAGGGGCACCAGCAGCAGGCTCTGCGGACGCGCCGCCCCCAGAATCCCCGAGCGGATGGTAACGTAGTCCTCCGGAATCTCCGTACGATAGATCTGCGCCCGCTCAAAGGCGCACTGCCCCACCAGCCCCTCGCCCAGCGCAAAGCTCTGCTGGTTGAGCTTATCCCGATCGTACGCATACGTCGCCAGGCCAGTCAGCCGCTGCGTCTTCTCATCGTAGAGGTAGAGCCCCCCCTGCACCACACCGATATACGCTATCAGGTTCTGCAGCACCGCGTAGCCCAGCTCCTTCAGGTTGTTATGCAGGCGCAGCACGTTGGCCAGCTCATCCTTACCCTTCGTCACCCAGTTCGCCTCCGCCTCCTTCAGGTTCGTCTCCCGCAGGTTGTCCCGCATGCTCAGCAGCGAAAGCCCCAGCCGATCCTGCTCACTGTCCACGTTGAACGCCACATCGTAGTTACCCTCACCTATCGCCTTCGCGAACTCCGCATTATGAACACGCATCTCCCGCTGCGCAGACAGATCCTCCTCCAGCGCATTGACCCGCGAGCGGAAAAGATCCATCACGAACAGGTAGAGGAAGAACACCACGAAGGGAGCGACATCCAGCAACCAGAGCACCGGTTGCTCCATGTGCAGCTGCCAGAGCGACACCTGATGATCCCCGCCCTTAGCCGCCGCAGTCAGCGAAAACGTCCAGAAAAGGAATACCACGAAGACCGAGACGCTCCAGAGCACCAGCGCGTACATCACATCGCGCCAGCTCAAACGGCCAATCTCCCTATTGCCCACTCGTATCATCTACAACCTCCTAAGCGCTTAATTCATCCATACGGCTAGTAAAATCACTCATCACCCCCTCGACCACCTCCCGGCTCCAGGTCGAATGCTCCGTGAAGAAGGCCAGCTCCAGCACCCCCAGATCGCGCCCACCAGCCCCCACCAAGGGCCAAATAAGCAGACGACGGGGGGCAGAACGCCCCAAACCCGACACTATCACCCGGTACGCCGGCGGAATATCATCCAAATATAGTGGTTTTCCCTCTAATGCAACCTGCCCCACCAGCGTTTCGCCACGTGCAAAGGCCGAAAGCACCTCCGAACCGCTATAGAGCGCGAACGACTGGCCCAAGCGGTAGCCCCCGCCCCCATCCGGGCTATAGTACACCCCCTGCACCAGCTGCTGCTCCGTCGAAAACGCACGGAACAACGACCCTATCAGCTCCTCGCGCGTCTCGCCAGCCAAACGCTCACGGGCCACACGCTCCAGGCGCTCACCCTGCTCCCGCGCCTGCTCCTCACGCTCCCTCGCCTGCTTCTCACGCTCCAGACGGACCGACAGCATATCGTAGTCAGTACGCAGCGCCTCGATCTCCTCATCGCGGCGCGCCAGGGCCTGCACCGAACGGCTACCCCGGCGCGACTGAAGGAACACCACCCCCAGCAGCGCAAAGCCAGACAGCAGCAGGAAAACATTCGACGCACTCCACCCCAGCCGCGGCGCAAAGCCCAGCAGCAGCATCAGCGCCACCAGCACCACCTGCAAGGCCAGCAGCAGCCAATCCAGACGCTCTATATCAAACTTCAACTCTTTCATATCCACCCCTACGCTAAGGTCAATAAATACTCTACTATACCCTCAGGGCTCAGCACCCAATCCGGCGTGCACAAGCCCTGCGCCGCCGACGGCATCGTCGGCATAAGGCTAGCCGCCGGATCCTGCACCACGGCCACACCGCCCGCCGCCTTCAGGCGGGCCAGCCCCTGCGCACCATCCCGATTCGCCCCCGAGAGGATCACCCCAACCCCCTCCGCACCGTAAACCCTCGCCACCGAGCTGAATAGTATATCAATCGAGGGGCGAGAATGGTTCACAGGCTCCTCGGTCGTCAGCTGGAAGCGATGGTTCGACTCCACGTACATATGGTAGTTGGAGGGCGCCAAATACACCTTACCGGGCAGCACCCTGTCCTTATCATACGGCTCTAGCACCTCTAGGTTCGACTTCGACTGCAGCGCCTCCATAAAGCCCGCACGCACATGCTTCAGGCGGTGCAAAGCCAGCAGCACCGGTAGCCCGTAATCCTCGGGCAGCGCATGCAGTATGCTCGTTACCACCGGGAAGCTCCCCGCCGATCCCCCTATCACCACTGCGCGCACCATCAGCCCAACCCTCCTTCAAACCGATAGATCCCCTCATTCGCATTCCAGGGTTCAAATAGCCCCCCTGGCTGCAAGTGATCCAGACGCTCACGGATACCCAGCGCCAGCAAGCCCCCATCGACCAGCGCCCGGCTCAGCACCAGCATATTCCGTTGCGCATAGGTCAAATTCCAGTACAGGAACTGATTCCGGCAGAGCACCAGGTGCAGGGGCTCACGACCACTCCAGCCCGGTAGCTGCACCGACGAGCGGAGCAGCGAGACGCCAGCCAGCAGCTTCCCATCCAGCGCACGATGCCCATCAGCCCTACTCTCCACGTACGCATCCAGCGACGAAGCCCCCTGGCTACGCTCATAGTTGGCCGCATCCACCTCCACCTTGCCCCCACGCAGCTCCCCCCGCAGAATACGCTCCTGCGCACGGTCGCCCAGATAGCTACCGTAGATCGTCGCCCCCTCCAGCAGGCCCATCTCATGCAGCAGAATCAGCAGCGAGTATAGCTCCTCGCCCGAATCATGGGCCGCCACCCACACCCGCAGCCTAGCGCCATACCGCGGCACCAGGTAGCCAGCAACCTGCTCGCGCAGCGTACGCCAGAACATCGGGTCGCGGAACATCTCCGTCGTCCGGGGCACCAGCATATCCAGCATCCTGCTGTAGAAATCCGGGCGGCAGCAGCCCAACGACCGCGCGAAGTCCTCCGGATCACGCACCCCCATCAAATCCATCACCCGGCCTAGGCGGCGCGAAAAGACCCCAACCGGCACACCCGAGAAATCATCCCCGTACTGCCGACGAATCTGCTCAATCAGTAGCCGCGCCTCCTCCGGACCTAACGTATGCTCCAAACCCATGGCCTAGCCCTCCTCCGCAGCTTGACTAGCCGTGCACATGCCGCACAGCGAAGTTATATCCTGGGCCATCATGTAGACCACCGGCAGATCCCCATCCACGCTGTACACGAACGAGGCCATCAGCCGCCGCTCGTCCTGCTCCCCGCGCCACACCGTAACCACCTGCTGCACCGCCCCCGAGAGCACCCTATCCCACACCGGCCGGAACGCCTTCTCCTCCGAAGCGCCACTCGCATCATCCTCTGCCATATAGCGCACATCCTCCAGCAGCCGCAGCTGGTGCGCATTGTCGAAGCCCAGTGCCCGCGCAAAAATCTCAAACTGGCTGTTGGCCCGCTGGACCATCGCCAGCTCCGAGAACTCCACGTAGATCACCGCATCATCCACCACACGCCGCAGCGCCCGATCCGACTCCACGCTCAGCTCTATCTGCTCCTGCGTAGCCTGCAGCTCCTCGATGGTCTGCCGCAGCTCCTCCTCCTTATTGTGCATCATCACCCGCTGCTCCCGCTCGCTCACTATCAGCGCATTCGTCTGCTCCGCATTCAGCGCCAGCTGCATGGTCTGCGCAATGCTAAGGCCCACAGTCTGCGCAAACTCCACCATCGCCTCGCTGAAGTGCTCCAACGTGGCAATCTCCACCACCCCGAACAGATCGTCATCCGTCTTCAGCGGCACGACCAGCAGCTCCCGGGGGGGCACATTCCCTATCCCCGAGCTTATGTCGCAGTACCCCGGCGGGATCTGATCCAGATGCATCAGCTCCCGCTCCACTGCGCAAGTGCCGATGAGCCCCTCGCCGAAGAGCACATCCCGCGACAAGAACTTCTTCCTATTGTAGGCAAAGGCCGCCGAGAGGCGCAGGTGCCGCTGGCCATCCCCGCCATCCGCCACCACGAACACCCCGCCCTGCGCCGCCCCCAGGTAGTTCACCAGCCGGCGGACCACCGCCTCGCTCAGCCGATCGATATCATCGCTATGCTCCCGCAGCAGCTTCGAGAACTCCGCCAGCCCCGCATTCTGCCAGCTGCGGATCTCCTCCTGCTCGCTCCGTCTGCGCGCCTCCTCCTCATTCTTCACCATGCTATCCCGCAGCTTCAGCAGCGCCGTCCCCAGCGTGTCGTGCGGCCCCAGGGGCGTAAACTCCGCATGCAAATCCCCGCTCTGCAGCGCAGACGCAAAGCCCCGCACGCTGTTCAAGCCCCCCACCAGCTCGTTGAACTCCCGCCGGATGCCCACCAGCGGCAGATGCCCATGCAGATCCACGCGCTCCACCACCTCCCCGTCGGAAAGGCTCGCCAGCCGGTCCCGCCACGTATCAAAGAGCAAACGCACCCACCGGCTCGCGTAGTCCAGCAGCAGCCAGAGCACCACCATCGCCACCAGCAGCACCAGCACGCTATAGCTATAGGTACGCTCCAGCCCCACCATCAGCAGCGCCTCGTCCGTCTCCACCCCGATATAGCACCGCAGCTCCGGGTAGTACGCATAGTAGATCATCCGCTCCCCCTGGCCCAGCCCCGACATCTCCACCGCCACCGTACCCCGGCGGTTCGCGCTCTCGGCCATGTCCTCCATGAGGACCGCCGGCAGGCTCGTAGAAGACCGGAAGAAATGGAAGAGGATCTCCCCGTTGGGCCGCAGGATGAAGGGATAGCCCGTACTCTCCGCCATGGGTGTCACGAAGAGCCTTCGCATCTCCTCCCGCTCCACCGAATCCGAGCTCAGGGGCGAGAGATCCATCAAATCCAGCGTGCCGGCCAGGCGATCCACCCCCTGCACCAGCCCCTGCCGGTAGGACAATATCAGCTCCTCGCGGTACTCCGAGTGGGTCCGAGTGATGTAAAGCAGGCCGACCGCCCCGGCCAACAGCACGATCAGCAGGCGCACCACAAAGCCCCGGCCCTGCCGGAGATATGCACCCACACGTACCACTAGACCATGCTTCATACCTACTGCCCCTTACGTATATACACCTTGCCCCGCCGATGGTAGTAGCCAGACCACGGCATGGGCATCATCTCATGCGCCCCCAGCACTACGGCCCCACCGGCATACAAATTCTGGTAGAACATTTCAAAGATACGATTCTGCAGCCGCGGGTTGAAGTAGATCAGCACGTTGCGGCACAGAATCAGGTCGAACTTCACGAAGAAGGGATTCACGCACGTTACCAGATCGCTCCGCCGGTAGTGCGGCTTGGCCCGCAGGAAGTCATGCATCCGGATAACATCCCGCTCCTTATCCACGCTCAGGTAGGCATCGTAGGAGATGTTCGGGCGCTCCTCGTAGTTGAGCGGATTGGCGTTCATCACCCGGTCGAAGTTGTCCAGGTAGTTGAGGTTGAAGCGGAAGGGGTACTCCCCGCGCTCCGCCTCCGCGAGCATGACGGGGTTAATGTCGCTGGCGTACACATTGGTCCGCTCCAGCAGGCCCACCTGGTCGAGCAGCATCATCATCGAGTACACCTCCTGCCCCCGCGAGCAGCCCACGTGCCACACGTTGATCGTATCCTGCCTGCGAAAAGTCGGTAGAATTTGCGTCCTGATGGCCTGCCAGATTTCCGGGTCGCGGAACAGCTCGCTCGTGTTCACCGTCACCCGCTTCATGAGCTCCTCGCCGTACACGCCACGAGCCTCCAAACGGGCGATCAGCTCCTCGAAGCTCAGCCCATCCTCGGCCATTATCTTCTCCACACGCCGCACGAGCGACTTATCGGAGTAGTCCGACAGGTCGTAGGTCGTATGGAGCTTCAGCGCATCGATAACACGCTGCAAATCCTCCTGTTGTAGTGATGCCAAAGCTGCTCCTCCTTTTCGTTACCCATAGCCGACTGCATAGCAGGGTAGGCGCAAAGATAATCAAATAATGCCGGACTTCTATACCGCAAGGGTGCTAGGGGCAAAACTTAGCGCCCCCCGCCCGCCAGACTCCCCCCGCTACCCCAAGCGAGCCACCCAAAGAAGCAGGGGGTAGGACGCATGCAGCGGAATTACCGGGCATAGGCAAGCAGCTGGGAATCATCGGGCAGAGCGGAGTACTCCTCCCCCTAGCGCCCCGGCCGCCGCTCCGAATTCCGCCCAGCGCAAATTCGGAGCGGCAGTAGACACGGAGTACGGGGATTCCAGCCATGTAACCCTTCCGCAGGATCTACGTATCCTCTAGTATATGTTTTAACGTCAACCACCATGGCAAGAATCACCCCCGTGCGCCCGAAGTACTGGAGCAAGCAGCACCCCGTTCTATACGTAGTAAGGGAGGAGCGGATGTACGTCCGCGAAAGGGCGGAGAAC
>PDWI01003289.1_pt1 | contig 22947 bp, 18 predicted proteins | sample 1430891 | NCBI WGS metagenome assembly PDWI01 (sample SAMN01162508, study PRJNA174530) | Oral metagenome, whole genome shotgun sequencing project. | biome: Marine environment; feature: Marine mammal; material: Swab sample of the gingival sulcus; isolation source: swab sample of gingival sulcus... | reverse complement strand
ATTAACAGCCGGGATTCATGAAGTTACTATTGACGGATCACAATTGGCAAGTGGTATTTATATTTATAAATTAACTGTAAATAATAAGTTCTCTCAAATTAAAAAAATGAATCTTGTTAAATAAATTTAAGAGGCTAAAAAATAATTTTTTTCGAGACTGAGAAGTATTTTGTGTAAATGAAAAAATAGGGTTAAAGAATACTATCAAATCTGTTATTAAAATAAATAGAAAAAAAGATTTTTTCTAAGTAACTCAGTTTTTTCGATCTCTCATTTTGCACTTGATGTGATTATCGGTGTGCTTTAACAAACAGTAGTAGAAAGCTAATTTAGCTGTTGGGTTATGATTTTTTATGATATTATTTCTTTTACTGAAACGATATAGTATTTTTACAAATTGAGTTTTTGTAAAAAGGGCTATTATTATGTTATCTCCCAAAATTGAAAATATTGCTTTTTCCGGCACTATGGAAATAGCTGCTAAGATTATTGAAATGAAATCAAGTGGTATAGAAGTATTTGATCTTTGTGCCGGAGAGTCTGATTTTCCTACACCGACTCATATTAAAGATGCTGCACAAAATGCAATAATAGAGAATAAAACAAAATACACAACTAATGTTGGGATGCTTGAATTAAGACAAGCAGTTTGTGATAAGTTTTTAAGAGAATACGGGGCAGAGTATAATCCACATGAAGTTATTATTTCTAATGGTGCAAAACAAGCTATTTATAATTCACTCCAAGTTGCTGTTGGGGAAGGTGATGAAGTAATTATAGCAAATCCATATTTTGTTTCATATCCTCACATTATAACATTAGCTGGTGCAACTCCTAAAATAGTTAATACTAAGACTGAAAATTCTTACAAATTAACTGCTGCAGAATTTCTAAAAAATATTAATGAAAAAACGAAGGCAATATTAATATGCAATCCTAATAATCCGACTGGGGCAGTTTATACAAGAGAAGAATTAGGGGATATAATTGAAGTTGCTTACCGGAAAAATATTTGGGTAATTGCTGATGAAATTTATGAAAAGTTGATATATGATTCTAATGTATTTACAAGTTGTGCTGCATTTGATAAAAAATATAAAAATAATTTAATTATTGTTAATGGCGTATCTAAAGCATATTCTATGACCGGATGGAGAATAGGTTATGCGGTTTCCACACAGGAAGTTATTTTTGGAATGAATAAGTTACAAGGTCATAGTACTTCAAATGCTTGTACAATTTCTCAACATGCTGCGTTAGCGGCATTAACCGGTCCTCAGAAAGTTGTAGAAGAGCAGAGAAGAGTTTTTGAGGAAAGAAGAAATATAGTGCATAGCGCTTTAACACAAATTGATGGTTTAGAATTTATAGAACCACATGGTGCTTTTTACTTTTTTGTTAATATTAAAAAAATATTAGAACATACTGCAATTAATAATTCAAGGGAATTTTGTTTAAAATTATTAAATGATGGTCATGTAGGAACTGTTCCGGGAAGTGTATTCGGTATTGAAGGTTATATTCGCATAGCATATACAAAATCAACAAAAGAAGTAAAAGGAGCTATGAAAAGGCTAAAAGAAACTATTGAATGCTTTATGAAAGCTGTTTAATTAGTTCACTATAAATAAAATCAATATCCATTTTTTCACCTGTCCAAAGTTCAAATGATTTTGCTCCTTGAACTACAAACATTTTAAGACCATTAATAACAGTTGCATTTTGTTGTTCAGCCAATTTAATAAATTTGGTTTTAAGCGGATTGTAGATTAAATCGAATACAATTTGAGATGAATTAAATGATTCCTTAAGATCTGTAGGAGAATCATCGATGTTAGGTGCCATTCCAATTGAGGTAGCATTAACAATTAATTTTGAAGATTGATATAATTCTAAATTTTCTTTAGCCATTAATTCATAAGTAAAAATCTGATCATAGTGCATTTTACCTTTAAAATAATCTTTTAATGACTCAGACCTTTCTTCGGTTCGGTTTATCAAATTAATTCTTTCAATTTTAAAATATCTAATAAGTGCATAAATTACTGCTCTAGCAGCACCACCTGCTCCAATTACAGAAACAGTACTTTTAGTGATTTCTTCTTTATAAGGGTTCAAAGATTCAATAATTCCATTTACATCAGTATTATATCCAAAATAATTATTTTCTTCGTTAACAACAGTATTTACAGCACCAACAGAGGCGGCTTCTTCTGAAATATGATCCATGTACTGCATTATTTTTTCTTTATGCGGAATAGTTACATTTAAGCCTCTAACACCTAAAATAGACATCGCTTTAAGAGCTTCTTTTAGTTGATTACTCAAAACATCAAATGGAAGATAAACATAATTTAAGTTTTGTAGTTCAAATGTTTGATTATGCATTTGAGGTGAAAGGGAATGTTTAATTGGATGACCAATTACTCCAACAATCTTTGTTGTATGATCTATTCTAGACATAATAACTTTATATAGTTAGTTGTTAAATTGCGTCAGTTAATTTAATGTATAACTGAGTTGATTCAAAATGAGGAAAGTTATCTAAAAAATTTACTTCCATTCCTGAATTTAGATCAAATGAATGAAGTAAAAAGTTTAGTGCTTCTTCATTATTGTTAAGCATAAATTGTGTTAATGCCATTCTATAATAAATATTTGAATTTTCAATATTTAGTTGAATGATTTTTATGTAAGTATTAAAAGCATCATCCCATTTACCAATCTTAAAATAATTGTCCCCTAATTTCTCTAATTCTTCCAAAGAAAGAAGAGAGTCTTTTGAGGTACAAATTTCAGTATAATGTTCCTTAAGTTGTTGAACTAATTGGGGAAGTGTATGTTCAGTTAAACTATTGTTCAAGGTTAATTTTATAACCATTGAAAAATTTTCTAACATTTTATTACGGTTGTTCTCTTTAGCAAAGCAATTACCCAAGCCAACATAAGCATCAATAGAACTTTTGCTAATTTTTAACGTTTCTTTATAATATTTTTTAGCAGAAACATAATCTCCGGTTGCAACAAATGTTTGTGCAATATTTAATGGAATAAGATCATCAAATGGGTCAAGTTCAAATGCTTTTAAGAATGCATTTCTAGATTCGTTGTAATTATGAATGTATGTATAAGCCAAACCACAATTAAACCATGCATTTGCAAAATCATCATTAATTGCTGTAGCAAGTTCAAAACACCTAATTGCTTCATGGTAATTATTCTTTCGTAAAAAGACAATTCCTATATTGTACCATCCACTGGCACTATAAGGTTCAATTTCCAAAAACTTTTCGTAGGCATCTTTTGCTTCATCTAATTGACCGTTACTTTCATAACAAAAACCAAGTTCGTACCAGGAATCGCCATAATTTTTATCAATAATAACAGTTTTGCTAAAATATTCTATTGCTTTTTCAAAGTAATTATTTCTTTCATAGAAAATTCCTAGATTAAATAATACTTCTTCATTGTTTGGTTCTAGCAAGAGTGCATTTTCTAAAGTAATAATAGCCTCATCCCACATACCTAAGTTATCTTCTGCAATAGATTTATTTATCATTGCTTCAACATCACTTGGGTTTAATGACAAAGCTTTATTAAAGCATAAGTATGCTTTTTCAAATTCAAACATATTATTATAAAAGATTCCCTTGGAATGCCAAAGTTCGGAACTGTAAGGAGAAATTTCTAAAGCTGCTTCAGTAAGAAAGATTCCATCATCTATAAAATCATATTCTAAACAAAGTTGAATTGTATTTTCTATATTTCCAAGATGCGCTATAGTTTGCCCATTAGAAACATATTCTTTACACTTTCTTACTTTCGATTTTAATTTTTCGTCATCAATATATGAGCTTGATTCGGGATCAAAAAAATCATCAGAAAAATTCATTAAATCTCCGTTATGGAAAAACAGTCGTAGAAATATATCATTTTACTAGAAATTTACAAGTGATTTATTATACAATGAATTTCTAAGTTAAAAATATGTTTTATTAATCAATAAACTAAAATTTATATAATCTACTAAAAACAATAAATTATTTGCCTGATAAAATAATAAAAATATTTAATACATAAAGAATAAAATACTAATGCAGGCTTAATGAATAATGATTTTTATAAAAATTACTTTATGAATATTGCTCCGGTGCGTTTTGAGCGTGGAAATTGACTTTTTAATTGATTTTTTATGGTTATAGCTGTACCTAAAATCATTCCGTTATTAGTAATAATTTTTTGTCCTTTTTCTTTAGAATTTGTATAAATAATTCCACCGGATAAATATGCAGATAAATCATTCTTCGTTATTATCTCAAATATATTTTTTGTAGCATATTTTCCTATTATTTGTGCAGCATGGCTATGCAATTTAAGAGAATTATTTTTATCAATTATTCCAAATTTAGTTCCTATTCTAATAAAATAGTGTGGATCAAATTCTTTGAAATCGGCAGAAATAAAGTTTATATCTTTATCGTTTATTAAATATTTGTAATTATTTAAAATAGATTTTTCAATTCCAAAATGAGACGATACTTCATCTAAATAGCTTTTAATCTTTTTATTATTTGCAGAAACTATAATTTTTTTATGCTTGGTTAAGTTAAATTTTATATTCTGATTTTCTGTCGAGTCAATTTTTTTTAGTTTTGCTACAAAAAAACCTTCAGAATTTATTTCCCAAGGAATAATTCTTTTAGTTAGATTTAATGATTCATCAAAATTAAAATTATGCACTTTTACAAATCCATTTTTATGAGGAATTTCTAAATCAAATTTTTGTAGTTGTACAGGATATTTTTTCAAAACTTTATCAATAATGTACTCATTTTCTTCAACCGTTAATGTGCATGTAGAATAGACAATTTCTGCTCCCACTTTAGCCATTTTTATTGCACTTATTAACAATCGTAATTGAAGAGATGAAATTTTTTCAACAGAGTTTGTACTCCACCAATTGCTTACTTCCTGTTTCTTTTGAACAACACCCAAAGCACTACAAGGAGCATCAACAAGAATTTTATCAAAATAATGAGAGAATTTTTTACTTAACAGTTCTCCTTTTTCTTTGATAACACTCATATTAACAGAATTCATTTTATCAAGATTATGTACTAAGGCTTTTACTCTGTTTAAACTTGGTTCGTTCGCATATAGTGTTCCTGCATATTCCATCATTTGGGATAGTTGAGTGGATTTTGATCCCGGTGCAGCACAGAGATCTAAAACTACATCATCCTTTGTTGGTTTTAAAACAAGTGGGGGAATCATAGAAGAAAGACTTTGAACATAATATTTGCCGAGTAGATGTTCAACAGTTTTTCCTATAATATTTTCTCCGGAAATTACTTCGTAAGCATTTTGAATATGTTGAATTTTTCTTAATTCAATACCCTGATTTTTTAGACTTCTTAGAATTGTTTCATGATTTTCTAAATTATCTGCCAAACGAATTTTTGTAGGATATTTGCTTTCAACAAATTTTTCATAATTATTATGAAATTCTTCACCAAAAATAGTTTTAATATATTCCGAAATGTTTGAACTTAATTCAATCAATTATGGTTCCTGAATTAATGTCTATGAAGATTTAAATGTTGAAAAATTTTATTAGAAACAGATACAGCTTTATCTGATGAGGGAAATTCTGCTTTAAAATCTTGAGCAATCATTCTTAAAATATGATCTAAGTGATTAGTATATTTTTTTAGTAGCTTCAATAAAGAATCATCATTTTTAACAATTTTAACACTTTGAGGCGTTTTTCTGTTTGAATAAAGAATGTATCTAATTTTATCCGGATTATCTGTACTTAAAAGTGCAATTCCATCAGTATCAATAATTTCAAATTGTCCAAATAATTCAGAGCCTTTTAAAAGTGGTTTACCTGGCAATTGAATTTCTTCAAATTCTTCTTCTTCAATAAAATCATTTGGAAAATTTTTTAATAAACCTTCTTCAAGTTTATTTACCCACTTATTTTCAAAATCAGAGATATTCATAATTATTTTACTTTTAGTCTAAATTCTAAATCTACTTTTTCGGGTTCATCAATCCAGTCTGCCACAAAAATATTTGTTTCTCTTGTTGGTTTTCCATCTTTTTGTCTATTTGAAGCAAAGACTATTTTCTTTCCACTTGGAGAAAACATCGGGAAGGCATCAAAAGTTCCACTATGTGTAATCTGTTCTAAATTTTCACCATCTAAATCAACCATAAATATATCAAACAACCTTCCACCTTCTTTTAGTGAATGATGATTTGAGCAAAATAAAACTTTTTTATCTGAAGGATGAAAGAATGGTGCCCAGTTTGCTCCGGGTAAATTTGTAACCTGTTGTACATTTTTTCCATCAAGATCAGCAATAAAAATATTAAGTGAAGTTGGTTCTACTAAATTTTGATGTAACAATTCTTTATACTGAGCTGCCGCTTCACCTTGCGGTCTACTTGCTCTCCAAACAATTTTTTTAGAATCATGTGAAAAGAATGCACCACCATCGTAGCCAAGTTTATCGGTTAATTGTAGTAAATCACCGGTCTTAAAATCATATCTCCATAATTCCAAATCTCCACTTCTTGTTGAAGTAAAGACCATATATTTCCCATCGGGTGAAACAGTTGCTTCGGCATCGTAACTATTACTAGCAATAAGTTTTTTTAGATCTGTTCCATCAAGATTTACAGAATAAATATTATAAGAATTATGGATAGGCCAAACATATTTACCATTCATAAACATTTGAGTTTCGGGACATTTTGCATCAGCTTCGTGTGTAGAAGCATATATAATTTTTTTATCACCATAAAGAAAGTATGCACAAGTTGTTCTACCTAATCCTGTTGAAATAAGTTGATATTGATTACCATTTTCTAACTTGGATCCATCAGCATTCATTAAAAATATTTGGTCGCAACCCTGAGAATTTATTTTTTCCCAATCACTTTGAAATACTAATTTTGTTTCATCAAAACTCCAATAAGCCTCGGCATTATTTCCACCAAAAGTAAGTTGTTTAATATTTCTTAAATGATATTCACCACTAAAACGTAAAGAATCATTTTCAGCAATGTAACTTGAATTAGGATTTTTACAAGAGATTGTGAAAAGTAAGCTAAAAAGAATTATTGGATAAAATATAAGTCTATTTATAATGTACATTATGTTTCCTTAAAATTTAGTAAAAATACAAATTGGTAGTAATCTGTATTACACAAAAGTCTATGTTAATTTTTTATCTGGTTTGTTAATAAATAATAAATATAATCCCCATAAAATAAGTGGTATACTTAGTAATTGTCCCATATTGAAAAGCATTCCTTGCTCAAATGCTGATTGATTTTCTTTGAAAAATTCAATAATAAATCTTGCAGAAAAAACTAAAATTAGAAATAATCCAAAAATGAAACCATTTTTTATAGTTTTGTACGATTTTTTATAAATAATAAATAGAATGAAGAAAATAGTAAGGTACGACAAAGCTTCGTAAAGTTGAGCAGGGTGTCTTGGAGTCATTGGATCTTGAACAAAAGCATTTACAAATTTAAATCCCCACGGCATTTCTGTAGCAGAACCAATAATCTCCGAATTCATCAAATTTCCGGTTCGAATAAAAAATCCGGCAAGTGCAACTGTAATTACAACTCTATCCATTACCCAAAGAAACGATTGTCCGACTTTCTTTTTAGAATACATATAAATTGCACTAACTATTCCAATAGCAGCTCCATGACTAGCTAATCCACCTTTCCATGTTTTTAATATTTCTAAAGGATTACTTAAATAATATTCCGGATTATAAAATAAACAGTGTCCTAATCTTGCTCCAACAACTGTTCCAATAAGCATATACCAGAGTAAATCATTTAAATCATCAGGGCTCTTTTTTTCTTGTTGAAATATTTTGTTCATTATCTGAAAACCGATAATGAAAGAGAAAGCAAATAATAAGCCGTACCAACGTATTGAAATTGGGCCAAGACTAAAAATTTCCGGACTAATATCCCAGTAAATCATAATAATTCTCTAATTATGTTTTAAATTGTTAATTCCGTATCCAAAAAAATATCCTAATGCAGAGAGAATTATAATTGTTGAACCGGAGGGCAAATTTAAGTAATAGGATAACAATAAACCAATAATTGTAAAAACGAGTCCGAACAATATTGAGAATAACATCATTTTTTTTAGTGAATTAGCAAAAAATTTACTTAAAGCTGCTGGAATTGTTAATAACGCTACAACTAATATAATTCCAACTAATTTTATTAAGAGAACAATGGTAATTGCAATTAGTATAAAAAGAATTAGATAATAAAAATCTACATTTAATCCTGTAGTTTTAGAATATTCTTCATCAAATGTTATAGATTGAAATTGTTTATAAAAAATAGAAACAATGACAATTATAAATAAATCTGTTACTGCCATTAAAATTAATTCGGTTTGTGAAACAGTTAGAATATTTCCGAAAAGATAGCTCATTAAATCAGGGGCATAACCTGGTGCAAGCCCAATAAATAAAACTCCAATTGCCATTCCCAAAGCCCATATAATTCCAATAAGTGTGTCTTCATTTTCCGATTTATTCTTTCTCATTTTAGCTACGAAAACTGCACCAAGTATAGAAGAGGCAACCGCACCAAATATTGGGTTGAAAGAAAGTAAATATCCTAAGCCAATTCCACCATAGGCAGAATGAGCAATACCACCGCTAAGAAATACCAAACGTTTAATTACAATGTATGTTCCAATTATTCCGCAAGCGATACTTGCTAAAATACTTGCAAGAAAAGCGTTCAACATAAAATCAAATTCAAAAAATTCTAACATTATACTAAATTATTTTAATGATGATGATGCTCTAATACCCTATGTGGAATACCGTGTGCGATTAAATCCACCGGACATTGGTAAGTAGCTTCTAACATTTCTTTTGTTATTTCTTTAGTATTATGGAATACTAATTTTTTATTTAGACAAGCAATTTTTTTAACCGATCTTGAAATAGCTCCAATATCATGCGAAACTAATATTATTGTTTTTTCTTTATTTAATTCAGATAATAATTCGTAAATACTTAATCCGGTTTGTGTATCAACACTTGCAGTTGGTTCATCTAGTACAAGAATTTTTGGGTCAACGGTTAATGCTCTTGCAATTAAAACTCTTTGTTGTTCTCCTCCGGAAAGATGTCCTATTTGAGTATCTAATTTGTGAAATAAGTTAACTTTTTTTAGTGATTCAACAACTTTATCAAGTTCAGTAGAACTTAGCTTAGAAGAAAATAATTTTTGTGAGAAAATTCCCATAGAAACTACATCTTTAACAGATATTGGAAAAGATTTATCAAAATTAGAGTATTGTGGAACGTAACCAATTTTATAATTCTTAGAAGGTGGTTCATTTCCTCCAATCAAAACTCTTCCGGTACTGGGTTTAAGTAAACCCAACATTACTTTTAAAAGAGTAGTTTTTCCGCCTCCATTAGGCCCAATTATACCAAGAAATTCTTTTTCAGGTACAGCAAGGTTAATTTCTGAAATTATAGGATTGTTTAACTTATAACCTGCAGTTACATTTGTTAATTCAATAGCGAATTTCATTTTAAATGCCTGCTAATTTTTTCTTCTATATCTTTAAGATTTTGTAAATAATTGGAGGGAAGTGGATCAAGGGAATCTATATTTAATCCCAATGATTTTGCAATTGTTTCAACCGTACTATCATCAAAATGTGGATCAAAAAAGATACAAGAAACTCCTTTGTTTTTAGCAATCTGAATTATTTTTTTAAGTTCTTTAGCTTTAGGCTCTTTCCCATCTTGCTCAATAGATATTTCTTCTAATCCATAATCTTCTGTAAAATAGAACCATGCCGGATGAAAAACAAAAAGTGCTTTATTCTTTTTTTGCTCTATAATTGACTGGATTCTTAGATCCATTGAGTCAAGTTGTGCAACTAATTGATTCTTATTTTTCTGAAAAAATCCTTTATGCTGTGGATATTTTAAACTGAGTGCTTCTGAAATGTTTGTAGCAATTATTTTAGCATTTTTTATAGATAGCCAGTAATGGGGATTATTATTTTTAATGGTTATATTTTTACTACAATCTATAACTAATTTTTTTTCAGCATTAATTTTATTAAGAACAATTTTTTCAAAATTAGAAATAGGTCCAATACTAAAATATATTTCTGCATTAATAATATTTTTCATTGTTTCCGGAGTTAACTCAAAAGCATGAGCATTAACTCCAGGTGGAATAAGAGTATTCACTTTTGCAAAATCTTTCACAATTATTTTTACTAAATCTGCATAAGGTGCTAATGTAACGGCGATATTTATTTTTTCGTTATTTTTTAATTCTTCTTTACAACCACCAGCTAGTGTGAGGGTTATAAAGAGTATTATCAATATTATTTTTGGCAATTTGGACATAATCCCATAAACTCAAATATATGTTTAGTTATTTTGTAATTAGTAATTTTTTTTATTTCTGCTATTAAGCAAATTGGAAGTTCTTTAATTTCACCACAACTTGAACAAATAATATGATGGTGATGTGATTTTGAAGCAAGTTCATATCTAATCTTTTTATCAGCAAAATTTATTTCATCAACCAAACCAATGTCTTGAAACAATTTTATTGATCTGAAAATGCTTGCAAAATCAATTGATTTACAAGAGTTGTGTAATTCTTTAAGAGTAACAGGTTTACCAATATTGTATAGTGTTTCTAGAACTTCTTTCCTTTGTGGAGTAAGTTTTGAGCCTGATTCTTTTAAGATGTTAAAGAATTTTTCCATACTTAAAAATATATAAAAAAACGCTAATTGCAAATAGCTTGCAATTAGCGTTCTGGAAACTTTATTAAAAAACTTTTTTATCTAACTCTTTTTATTACCACTCTTCTATTTTTTAATCTTCCTTGAATTGTAGAATTTGGAGCCACTGGTGATTTACTTCCGAGACCAATTGCTCGTAATGATGAGTCTGCAACTCCTTTGGAAATAAGATATTTTTTAATAGACTTTGCTCTATCTTCTGATATTTTTTTCAATTCTGAAGGAGAACCAGAATTATCCATATGTCCTTCAATTTTCCATTTAAAATCTGGATTACTTAACATTTGTTGAGCAATATAGTCTAATTCATTTCTAATCTCTCTTTTAATACTAGACGAATTAGAATTAAAGGTTGTCTTTCCATCCAAATAGAATTGATTTGGGATTGAAACTCTTACTTTATTCTTAATTGTTTTTTTAGAATTAGCTTTCTTTGTTGCAGCTTCGTTTATTTGAGGTTTTATTTCTTCTTCAATTATATTTGTTTCAGGTAATGTGTCAGGACAACCGTCATTATCTTCAAAACCGTTAAAAGTTTCCGGCATATTAGGACATTTATCATTTATATCTAAAATGCCGTCTCCATCATTGTCCGGATCTGGACAACCATCGTTATCTTCAAACCCATCAAAGTCTTCTTTAAGATCGGGACATTTATCTTTTATATCTAAAATTCCATCACCATCATTATCCGGATCTGGACAGCCATCATTATCTTCAAATCCATCAAAGTCTTCGGGTGCATTTATACATTGATCTTTTGTATCAACAATTCCGTCACCATCATTATCAAATTCCGGGCAGCCATCATCATCTTCAAATCCATCAAAATCTTCAGGTTGTTCCGGGCAGCTATCTAATTTATTTTTAATTCCATCATTATCTAAATCATCAGTAACAGTAAAATCAACCGCATAAGATATGCTAAGTCCAATGTTAGCAAAAAAATCATTTTTCGAATTATAGATTAATTTATCATCCAGGTCATCTTCTGTTGTAAAATTGAGTGATACATGCCCTGTAATTGCAAAGTATCTTGAAAGCAAAAGTCTTATTCCAAATTCTGGAGCAAAATCTAACGCTGTATAATCATTGTACCACAAGTTTTTAATTCCAATACCAAAATAGGGATATAAGTTTTTACTTAATTGAAAATTTGTTGAAAGTACTGGTCCAAAAGAGATAACATTTTCTTCAAAACTATTATTATTATCAAAATTACCTCTTAAATTAGAATAACCGGCTTCAAATTTTAATCCAAGAAATATTTTTGAACTGGAAGAGAAAAAGTATTCGGCCATACCAGCAGCATAAATACTTTGTTCTGCATTAGAATAGTCTGTTTCACTATGAGATATGCCGCCTGCTAAAGAGAAAAGTACAGTATTGGAAAACGGATTACTTTTGAACTTAGAAAATTGTGCAAAATTATCCGAGGAACTTAAAAAAGTAATAATACAAATTAAAATTAAAATGAAACATTTTTTCATGAAAATGCCTATAGTATATAAATACTACTCCTATTTAATAGAATTTTTTTTATCAATGCAATAAAAATAAGCAATTCTTATTAAAGATATTCTTAATTTGAGACAATATTTTTATTCTATAGATTTTTTTTCTTGAATAATTCTTCTGTTTAAGGCTTGTCTTGTAACTCCTAAAAGTTGTGCAGCAATGCTTTGATTATTATTTGTACGTTTTAAAGCTTCAACAATTAGAGCGGATTGTACTTCTTTTAATGTAGGTAAATTTTCTCCAAAAATTACTTTTTCACTTGGTAATGAATCTTCACTCTTTACTTCAATTTTGGAATTAGGATTAATATGTTTTTTAAAAACATTTAAGGACATAATTTTAGATTGATGGGTTCCAACAGCATCGTAAACCATTGATTGTAATTCTCTAATGTTACCCGGAAATTGATAAGTTGAAAGTAATGTGTAAAGTTCATTAGGAAGAGTGGGTTTCTTTTTCCCAAAATCCTTTGAAGCTTTTTCTAAAAAATATTCTACTAAATAAGGGATATCATCTTTCCTTTCGCGTAAAGGAATGGGGGTAATTTTATGAACATTTAGTCTGTAATATAAATCTTTTCTAAATGTTCCTTCTTTTACCATTTCTTGTAAATCTCTATTAGTTGCTAATATTATTAGTGCATCTGTAAACCTAGGAATATCAGAACCAAGTGGATAGAATTCTTTTTCTTGTAATAACCGTAGAAGTTTAACCTGAGATTGAAAACTCAAATCACCAATTTCATCTAAGAAGATTGTTCCCTTTGCAGCTCTTTCTAGTTGTCCTTTCCTATCATTCACTGCATTTGTGAATGCTCCTTTTTTATGGCCAAATAAAGTATCTGAAAACATTTGATCATCAAGTCCGGCAATATTTGTGGTAACAAAATGTCCTTCTCTTTTACTTAATTGATGCATTGCTTTGGCAATTAGTTCTTTACCAACTCCGGTTTCGCCGGTTATTAATATTGGTTCGGAAGTATTAGAGATTGCTTCCATATATTGAAAAATAGATTTCATTTTAGGATTTTTTGTAACAATATTTTTGAATACAGCCGGATTATTAAGTTTATCAGTTGTTAAAATAGTTTTTAACGAAGAGTTCTCTTCTTTTAATCTTTGTATTTCTAAAGCCTTATTTATTACATTTATCAATCGATTTGGTTCAACTGGCTTTACAATATAATCGAATGCGCCTAACTTCATACAATTAACCGCAGTTTCTAGTTCTGTATCACCTGTAACAACAATAACCTGAACTTCGGGTAAATTAGAAGAAATTTCTTCTAATAATTTTTCACCGCGAATAAATGGCATTGATAAATCAAGAAGGATTAATGAAATATTATTATTATCTAAAATTTTTAAAACATTTCTGCTATCATTACATAAAATTGTATTATCAATTCCATTTTCTAGTAAAGTTAATTCAAATGAGTTTAGAAGATTAACTTCGTCATCAATCAATAGAATAGGGTTTTTCGGAAATTTAGTATTATTCATATTATTCACCATTAGATAAAGGAAGTGTTATTGTTGCCGTTGTACCATTCCCTTGTTCTGTTTGAAAATTTAATTTACCATCATGTTGCATTAGTATTTTTGTTGCTATTGAAAGTCCCAGTCCGGTACCGCCGCTATTTCGTTTTGTAGTAAAGAAGGGGTCAGTTATATTTCTAACTATATTTGCTTCCATTCCAACTCCTTCATCAGAAATAGAAATTGATGCTGTATTACTTTTATTTTCAACTATAATTTTAACTTGTTGTTCTCTTTTTGTAAGTGCCTGACAACTATTTTCTATTAGGTTAATTAATACTTGTTCTAGTTTTTGTTTATTTCCCTTTATCATTACAGGATCTGGACTATACCTAACTTTAAAATTATCAGTTGATTTAGACACTAAATTTGCTGTAAGATTTACAGAAGTCTGGACTACTTTGTTTAAGTCTACATTTTGATTAAAGCCCGATGTATCTTTACGAGCAAAGCTTTTTAAATCTTCTACAATATTTTTTATTCGTTTAGAACCATCATTAATTCCACCAAAAAGAAGAGGCATTGAATCTTTAATTTTACTATACATTAATTTTTCGCCAACATTAAAATCCCCATTTTTTTCATAGTAATCTTCAAGTATAGGTAGAATATTAAACCAAACTTTTTCTATTAACGGAATGTTAAGTAAAACGAAATTATTAGGATTATTAATTTCATGAGCAACGCCAGAGACCAATGTTCCTAATGCAATCATTTTATCTGCTTGCATTAATTGTTCAAGTTGAGTCTTAGCTTCTTCTTCTGCAACTTTTCTATCTGTTACATCAAGAATTACACCTTGCAGGTGAGTTACTGAATCATTTTCTGCAAATCTTACATATTGGTGAGAATCAACCCACCTAATTTTGTTATTCTTAGTTATTATTCTAAAATGTTGTTTTAACCTTTCTTTGCCGTTTGCAATTTGTTGTGCAGTGTTATTTAAGATTTCTTCTTTATCTTTTTCAAAAATTATATCTTCAAAAGAAAGTTTTTGTGTATAAAAATCTTCCGGTTTATAACCCCATTGTTTAATATTGTCGGTTACAAATTCAACAGTTCTTTTTTCGCCTTCCGTCCTAAGGAATCCCACGGCGGGACTTTGATTAAAAATATAGGCAATCTCTTCATATTTAATGTAAGATTCGTGTAATGCTTTGTCTGTTTGCTTGTGATGAGTAATATCCAGTTGTGTTGCTATATAGTTAGTAATCTTCTTTTTAGAGTTTAAAACAGGGGTAATAACAATTCTTTCGTGGTAAATTGTACCGTCTTTCTTTGCATTGGTAATTTCACCTTCCCAAACTTTTCCGGTAATTAAGACTTCCCACATTTTTTTGAAGAATTCTTTTGAATGCACTCCTGAATTTAAAATTCTTGGGTTCCTCCCAATTACTTCATTATATGAATATCCGGTTAATTTTGTAAATGCCTTATTTACCCAAATTATTTTTCCATTTCTATCTGTAATTATGGTGCTATTTAGTGCGGAATCAAGTGAAATAGCTTGAAGAGCAACTTTTTCTTTTAAAGATTTGGATACAGTTTCAATAAGCTCAATTTTTTCTTTTAGTAAGTTCAATTTTTTCTTTTCAAAATTGGTGAAAAATTCTGTTAAAAAGACTCTCAATGAGATATAACTAATCACTTAATTATCGAATATATACTTATAGAATTGAGTTATATCACATACTAATTTTGTTTTTACTATTAAATAGATTTATTGTTAATTAATACACACATTTGTATTTTAATGGTACACTTTTCTCTAATATTGGAAAGTGTTGAGTTCAAAATTTAAAATAAGGGTTTATAACTAATGCAAGCAAAATTGCCACTTAGTACTATAATAAAGAAAAGACTTGATGCTATAGCTCAAAAAAGGGTTTTATTAATAGGATTAATGGTTTTAGGTATGTTTTTAGGACTTCTAATTTCATTTATTTTACCAAAACAATATAGAGCTATATCGAATATTTATTTCAAATATAACTCTGTTAATAGTGCTTCTTTAAGTAATAACGGTAGCCTGGAAAATGAAATAAAATTTCTTAAATCTAAAAATTTGGTTGAAACTACAATTGACAAAATTAGAAATAAGGGTTATGAACTAGACATAGATGATGTTTTGGGAAGCATAGAGGTTTTGGAAGATGAAGCTGCTAAAATGGTTGAGCTAAGAGTTACAGCCGATGATGCTGAAAAATCTGCTGATATTGCAAATTCAATTGTTCAAACTTACTTACAAAAAAGTAACTTAGATAGCAGAACAGCTTTTATTAATGTAATTAGGTCAATAACTGAAAGACATGAGGTTTTACAAGACGAAATTCGGAAAGATATTGCAAATAATCAAAGAACCCAGCCAATTTCATTAACTATTGACCATGAACAGGTAATTGGACGAATTGCTGAATTTGAATCAGAATTAGAAGTTATAGAATTAAATAATCAATTTTATTTAAATCAATTAAACTCATTGCAAGATATTCTTGAAAATAAATATTCAGATATAAGTGGTGAAATTTTATTCATTAATAATGAAAAATTAATAAGCTTAAGAACTAAACTAGAAAGATTAGAGACTAAGAAAATTCTTTCCGGAATATCTAGTAAACTTAACAATTTCCGAATAGAATATAATTGGGGTGATATTCAAGATCTAAATGATCTTAAAGCAACTCAAAAATTATTTAATTTAGAATTAGAAAAATTTATTGATGGTCTTTCCCAAAATCGAAAAATAGAAGATTTAGATTATTTTAAAGTTTTAACTGAGAAATTCTTTGAAAACCAGATTAAAATTACATCTATTGACTTAACAAAATCTGTAATTTTTAATACACTTAATAAACTTGAAGATAGTTTTAATCGTATTCCTTTTAGTTTAATTGACGTTGCTAGACAAATAAGAGTGCAAAGATTTAATAATAAATTAGCTTTAAAACTTAAATCTAGACTGAATAATTTAAGACAAAGAGAAAAAGACTTTTTTGCAGAAATTGATAGTATTAGAGAAGCTTCGGTCCCAAGTACTTATTTTAGTCCTAATACAACATTAAATGTTATTCTTGGTGGTTTACTTGGTTTAGTAATTGGACTTTTTAGTGTTCTTACTTCAAATAAGAAGCAGATTGAACAGATAACAAATGCAGCTGATTTAGAAGAAGCTGGGTTTAAAATAATTTCTCAAATTCCTTCTGTGCCTACTGGTTTTCCGTTGTTATTTGATACTCTTAATCAATCTGAAAAAGATAAACTCGATCCTAGAATTTTAAATTCCTTTGGAAGCATAGAGGCATTTTTAAAGTATGGTAGTCTTGATAAATTTATGCAAACTATTTTATTTACTAGTGATCAAAATGGTGAAGGCAAAAGTCTTATTGCTTCAAATACGGCTATTGCTTTAGCAAATAGTGGCAATAAGGTTTTGTTAATTGATCTAAACCTAAAATTTCCTAGGTTGAATAAATATTTTCAAATTAAATCTACACCATCACTAGCTCATTTTTTGTTTAGGAAAAGAGAATTAAATGAAATTATTAGAAATACTCACAATTCCAATTTAGATATTATTACTTGTATTGAGTTCCCACAGAATCCTGCAGTAATAATTACTTCTGAAAGGATGAGAAATTTTATGGAAGAAGTTAAGGGTGGTTACGACTACATTATTTATGACGCTTGTTCATTAAGTGCATTAAAAGAAACAGCAGAAATTGCTAAAGATATTGATGAAGTAGTTTTAATTGCTCGTTCCAACAAAACAAAATTATCAGAAATGTTATCGGCAGATTCTGTTCTTAAGGAAAATGGGGTAACAGAATTAAATGTTGTACTTAATGATGTGAATTTTTAATAATTTAGAAAACTATAAATATACTTTTGAATTTCCCATTCTTACTGTAATAGTTTGAATGGGAAAATAATCTTATATATGACTTATCTTTTAATATTTTTTACGAGTTTAATACTTACAATTTTCTTTACTCCTTATTTAATCTCATTTTTAAAAAGAACAAGAATAGTTGATTATCCGGGCGGGAGAAAAATCCATTCTGAAGCTATGCCCAAGATGGGCGGAGTTATTATTTTTTTTGTTGTATTAATAATGTTAAATGCTTTTGTAGAAGTTTTTATTACAATTAAGTTTTTAATAATTCCACTAAGTATTTTAGTTTTTTCGGGTATTATTGATGATGTATTAGGGTTAAATAATTTTGTTAAGTTCTTAGTACAAAATATCTCAGCAATATTTTTGATTTTATTTTTAGAACAATACTATTCGGATATTAAACTATTAGGAATGTATCTTGAAGCACCCTATGACTATTTGGTTTTGATTTTATTTATTGTCGGTACAATCAATTCCATTAATTTTTTGGATGGATTAGATGGTTTGGCAAGTGGATTTTCAATTTTAGTTTTTAGTGTTCTTCTTGTTTTAGCTATTAGCAAAGAAGATGTATTTTTAATTTTATTAAATGTTAGTTTACTTGGCAGTACTTTAGGTTTTTTAAGATTTAATGCTTTTCCGGCAAAAATATTTTTAGGGAATACAGGATCGGTAGTCTTGGGATTCTTTCTTATAGTTACTTCTATTTTAACATCTATAAATTATAATGTAACGGCTTTAGATTTAACTTTTCCAATTATTCTTTTAGGTGTACCAATTATTGATACTCTAAAAGTTTTTGTAGTTAGAATTGTTAAAAAACGTGATCCTTTTTCTGGAGATACAAGCCATCAGCATCATATAATAAAAAAAAGTTTGATAAACCATGAAGCGACAGTATTTTTAATCCAACTATTTGCTCTAGCTTTTATTTTTATTGCACTTATATATTTGTTCGATTATAAGTTGGGAGCCATAATTGCTTTTCTGATTCTTTCTGTTCTCCTGCTTTCCTTACATCCTTTGTTATCAAAAGTAAGTCTAGCAAAAAAAATTAATGCAATATCCTTAAGAGTTAAAAGTATACCAGTAAAAAATGTTTCTCTTCTAATAAAGTTTATGCTGATAATTGCATTTGTGTTAATGTGTGCAGTTATTGTAGTTTCATTTTCCTATAAAACTTCTTTAACCATAAATGAGCTGTCTTCCCTAATAATAATGGTATTTTCACTTTATATGCTTGCCTTATTACAGTTGAAAGAAAATAGTGTTATTGGTGAGATTAATATATTTCTAAATTTTACAATATTCTTTATTATTTCAAAATTAAGTTTACCTTCCGTTTTTAATGAAGATTTAACAATACGAACAATACAAATAATACATGATTGGAATTTCTATTTGTTAACAATAGTTATCTCATTAACACTTCTTTTAAGGTGGAATTCGCTAATGACAAAGAAGATGTTTTTTACTGGTTTTGATTTAATAATAATTGTATTTATTATGTTAACATTTTTTGTTAATAATATCCTTCAGTTCGATCTAAATTACTTTTTGAGTTTGAGTTTATTAGAAGGATTTATTTTTTATACGTGGTTTAAGCTAATAGCAAATTTTTATCCTCAATACGAACAACGGCTAGTATCGATTTCTTTTATGCTACCAATGATTATTTTATTAGTTTTAATAATAGCGGATATTTTTAAAAACTAGATTTTTTAAATCAATAAACTTGAAAGTAAGATAACAACACCAATAAAATAAGACAAACTTAAGTTGCATTTAATTTTATATATTTTCTTAAGCTCTTCAGTATGAGTTAAGGGCATAGCTTTTTTAAGTCCTATAAGATTTTTATTATCTAATATGCTTGAAATTGCTTTTTCCATTTTCCCATTCCATTAAATTTATTTAATATAACTATCGGTATCTTGCTTAAATTGTTAAGTGTAAGCAGAGAGGAAAAAGACAAAAAGTGTTGCAAGGTGAGATTAAACAACTAAGGTTATATAAATATTATCAATTTGGAACAATAATTTGATTTTTAATAAACCACTAAGTACAAGAGATACTTTTAAAAATTTAAATCAATTATGAGTATATTTCTAGCTAAATTTTTTCGAATTTATTACTAAAGTAAAATTATTATGAAAGAAATATCAAAAGCCTATAATCCTAGCGAAGTTGAAGATAAGTGGTACAAATATTGGGAAGATAACAAATTATTTGAATCAGAAATCAATAATGATTTAGAACCATATACTATTGTAATTCCTCCTCCAAATATAACAGGAATGCTAACAATGGGGCATATCCTAAATAATACAATTCAAGATGTTTACATAAGATACAAGAGAATGCAAGGCTTTAATGCGGTTTGGATTCCCGGTACAGATCATGCATCAATAGCTACAGAAACCAAGGTTGTAAACTTTCTTAAACAACAGAACATTGATAAAGATGAGATAGGAAGAGATGAATTTCTTAAACACTGTTATGTTTGGAAAGAAAAATATGGCGGAATAATAACTAAACAGTTAAGAAAACTTGGTGTCAGTTGTGATTGGAGTAGAGAACGATTTACAATGGATGAACACTATTATAAAAAAGTGGTTGAGTCTTTTGTCAGTTTGTATAAAGAAGGTCTAATTTACCGAGGATATAGAATGGTAAATTGGTGTCCTGCTTCTAAGTCTGCTATTTCTGATGAAGAAGTTATTTATAAATCCAGTAATGGAAAACTATGGTATTTCAAATATCCTGTTAAAAATTCTAAGGAAGTAATAATAGTAGCTACAACGCGTCCGGAAACCATGTTGGGAGATACCGGTGTTGCTGTTAATCCAAATGATGACCGCTTTAAACATCTTATAGGTAAAAAAGTAATTTTACCAATTGTTGGTAGAGAAATTCCAATTTTTGCTGATGATTATGTAGATATGGAATTTGGAACCGGAGCAGTTAAAATTACTCCTGCACATGATGTTAATGATTATGAAATGGGTAAACGTAATAATTTAGAAATGATTAATATTTTTAATCCTGATGCAACAACAAATAAAAATGTACCGGAAGGATTTAGAAATAAAGATAGATTTGAAGTACGAAAGTTGGTTATTAGTGAATTCGAAAAATTAAATCTTCTCGAAAAAATTGAAGACCATGCTAATAATGTTGGTTATTCAGAAAGGGGAGGAGTTCCAATTGAACCATATCTTAGTGAACAATGGTTCTTAAAAATGGAAGAATTAACTAAACCGGCTTTGCAGGTTGTAAAAGAAGGTAAAATTAATTTTCATCCTAACCATTGGATAAAAACTTATGAACATTGGTTAGAAAATATTCGAGATTGGTGTATTTCCAGACAACTTTGGTGGGGACACAGAATTCCGGTTTGGTATCATAATGAAACTAATGAAATTTATTGCGATGTTAATCCGCCAGAAGATATTGAAAATTGGACTCAGGACGAAGATGTTTTAGATACATGGGCTTCAAGTTGGCTTTGGGCTCAAGATGTTTTTACTTCCGAAGATGAACAAAATTATTATTATCCTACCGATCTTTTAGTTACTGCTCCTGATATTATTTTCTTCTGGGTTGCCAGAATGATTATGGCCGGAATGAAATTTATGAATGACATTCCATTTAAAGATGTTTACTTCACAAGTGTAATTAGAGATGTTCAAGGTAGAAAAATGAGTAAATCCTTGGGTAATTCTCCTGATCCGCTTGATGTAATTGCTGAATATGGAGCTGATGCTTTAAGATTTACTATAAATTATATTGCTCCACTTGGACAAGATGTACTTTTTAGCACAGAAAAAACAGAGCTTGGTAGAAATTTTGCCAATAAAATCTGGAATGCAGGAAGATTTCTGCTAATGAACAAAGAGCAAATAAATTTTAATAAAAATTTAGCTGATAAGAATAAAGATTTTATTGATAATTGGATTGATTCTAAATTTCAAAATGTATTAGTACAAATAAATTCAACCTTGGCAAAATTTGAAATTAATACAGCCACTAAAATTATTTATTCTTATGTATGGAACGATTTCTGCGATTGGTATATAGAAGTTACAAAAAATAGAATTTATTCATCAGATTCCGAAGAAATTAAATCAGCTGTTCTTACAAGAGCAATTTTACAATTTGAAAAAATGCTTCAAATAGTTCATCCTTTTATGCCATATATTACAGAGGAATTATGGAATCTTACACAAGAACGAAAAGATGGTGAAAGTATATCTACAAGTGAATATCCCAAAGAAGATGCCGAAAAGAATGATGAGTCTGCTGAAGCAAAAATGAGTTTCTTACAAGAAGTTGTAAGTGCAATAAGAAATATTCGTGGAGAAATGAATATTCCACCTTCAAAGAAATTGAATGTACAAATAAAAACAGACTCTCTAGAAGCAGATCAAATTAATTATATAAAATCTTTAGCCAAAGTTGAAGGTTTAGCTTTTGGAAAAGAGATAGAAAAACCCAAAGGTTCAGCCTCATCAATCTTAAAAGATTGTGAAATATTTGTTCCTCTTGAAGGTGTAATTGATCTTGATGTAGAACGCGAGCGTCTTACAAAGGAAATTAATAGACTTGAAGGTGCTCTTGTTGGTGTTAATAAAAAACTTTCTAATAAAAGATTTGTAGAAAATGCTCCGGAAGAAGTAGTTGAAAAAGAAAAGTCGAAACAAAAAGATTGGCAAAATTCTTTAGAAAAATTAAAAGAATTATTAAACGATTTATCATAAAACAATTCTAATAATGTGTACTCTATTATTTGGAGTGCACATTTATTTTTATAACCAACCGACTATGAAATGATATTCTAAATAGTATTTATGGCAAATAATGATTTTTTCAATTAAACTTAGATTCTATTATTCTTGGTGTTAATATTTTTATTAATTCTTCTTAGTAAGAATGAAAGAGCCTCATCAACAGTTTACTTTTTATATATTTAAATAATAATTATATATTATTTTTCTGGTAATAATAAAATGATTGAACATCTAAAAATACTCTCTGAATTTTACAAAACTAATCTTCTTGAAGACAATATTCCTTTTTGGCTTAAAAATTCCATTGATAAAGAAAACGGAGGCTTTCTTTTTTCACTTGATAGAAAAGGAAAT